>Ga0209512_1000063_pt1 | contig 266616 bp, 236 predicted proteins | sample frozenSSSSmetaG_FD_184142 | JGI IMG/M metagenome (GOLD analysis project Ga0209512, IMG submission 184142) | Glacier valley bacterial and archeal communities from Borup Fiord, Nunavut, Canada, to study Microbial Dark Matter (Phase II) -... | ecosystem: Environmental > Aquatic > Freshwater > Ice... | reverse complement strand
TCCAACAACGAATAATGCTCCTGCGAAAATTGTACTTAACTTTTTCATAATTTCTAAATTTTAATTGTTTGTAAATGAATGATTGTTGAACTGGTGTATTCAAACAAAATGCCACACCGTGCCAAACCATCAAAAATCGAGTTTTATCAAGGGTTGTAACATTGAACCCTCTTTGTTGGCATTGACTAAAATCTTCGAAAACGAAGAGGGATCATTCGCAATCGAAGAAGTATGATTTGGTAATTGAGCTAGAAAAGTTGTTGTAGTGAAAATCTTCAACCTTCAAAAGAACAAAATAAGGGGTAACTAAAAGTGGAGATAGACTTTCGTCGTATCTCCATTTACCTTTTAACACCTAACACTATTCACTTTTAACCTATCAATTTACTTTAGCCAAAAGAAATGCCACTATTAGGGAAATCAAGCAAAAATCCCTATTATCAAGGGTTCTAGCGAATTCCAATATTTATAGCATTCAATTAAGTCTTCAAAAACGAAGGATGTCTCTTCAAAAACGAAGTACAAAACGGTGAAGGTCTGAGAAGAATTTAAAGTCGAACTCCGATTAATGCATACGTCCCTTGATTGTATTTGCAATCGTATCTTCTAATGGCGTAAATTGGAAATCGGGAAAGGCAGCTAACACTTTTTCATTGGAATACAGGGTTGTTCTCATTGAACTGGCAGCAGATTCTTTGGTAATCGTTGGTCGCTTTCCAGCAAATCGGGCTGCAATCCCTGCCAGTCTCCAAGCTAATTTCACCAAGAACGGGCCAGCTTGTTTTGAGGGTGCTTTCACATTCAACTGTGCGCAAATTTGATCAAACAATTCTTTGAATTTGAGATTCTGTCCTGTGACCAAATAGCGTTCACCTGAAATTTCTTGTTCGATTAAGCGGCGAATGATCGTTGCAACATCACGGACATCAACAAACGCGTTTCCTCCAGTTGTATAATAAGATAAACCATTGTGCAACGTTCGCATGATTTTGAGGGAACTTTCATCCCAATTACCTGGACCAAATAACACACTAGGGTTGACAATTGCAGCTGGAAGACCTTCTTCAATGCCGCGCCAAACTTCTTTTTCAGCACTGTATTTTGAGAGCGAATAACCGGTTGCTTTTTCATTTGCGTTCCAATGATTTGTTTCTCTTCGAATGTGATCATGGTAATCCGTATCACTTCCCACAGCAGCTGTTGAAGAAACATAGATCAATTGGTTGATGCCAATGTGAAGTGCCGTATTGACAACGTTAGCAGTTCCAGTTCTATTTTGAGCAAACAAACGACCAAAATCTCGGCGATGAAACGAAACCAACGCAGCGCAATGGACTACTTTTTCACAACCAGTCATGGCATCTTCTAACTCTATCAAATCGAGTATATCACCTTGAAACCATTCTATCTTACTTAAAAGAATTGAAGCTGTTTCAGGATGATAAAATTGGATTAAATCAACCACAATTTTCTTCCTGCTTTCCGAACGAAATAGTGCACGAACGTTATATCCATTGGCTACCAAATCACATACTACGTGCGATCCTAAAAGTCCAGTTGAGCCAGTTACCAAAATCATACTACGAAGTTACACATGTCTTTCAATCAAGCGGTATTTTTGATCTGTTAAATTTCGATTCGAATATTTCATGGGAATTAATGAATATTTTAACACTTCGATGAAACAGATTTTTTGTTCAGGACACAACACTGTCGTATCTTTGAACTATGAAACTAAGAATACTACTACTTAGTGTTATGACAGTCATAATGCTATCTTCTTGTGAATCGGAATACCAAAAGCAGCTAAACAATGCTAAAAGTTTAGTGGAACAGGAAATGGAAATTCGCTCTACACTCGATTTGAGTATTGCGCCTTCTCCATCTGTTCGACAAACCTTAACGGAACTCAAAAATGACATTGCTTTTCATGCTCACTTATCTGGAAATGAAGAAGTGTTTTTCAAAGAATTGACTGGCTATAAAATAGAATTAATGTCAATCGATAATTTCGGTCAAGAAGTCTTATTATCAAAATACCCTTAACTAAAATTCTAATTCGACTACCGGATTCCACAACACTTCTTGAAATCGTTGAATTTGATCATTTTCTACTACAATTCCTTCTAATTCCAAACGTCGTTGCATTTCATCTGGATCACTAAAATGCATTTTACCCGTTAACAATCCTTGTCTATTTACCACACGATGAGCTGGGATTTCTGGATGACCGTGCGCAGCGTTCATTGCCCAACCAACCATTCTACTTGACCGTTTTGCACCCAAATAATTCGCAATTGCACCATAAGAAGTAGCGCGTCCACTAGGAATCAGCTTGACTACTTCATAGACACGCTCGAAAAAATCGGCATTTTGCTCAGAAAGTTTTATTGGCTTCATGATGGAAAGTTACGAATCATTTTATAAAGTTGGTGTAACGAAAAGGAAGCAGACTGTTATACCAAAAAACAGGATTATGAAACGCATATTTGCAGTCGGATTACTTGCACTGGCACTTCAGGCAAACGGACAAGAAACTACTGAAACGGAATTAGGAAAGGTAGATGAGCAAAACGCTTGGGATTTACGCTGTTACCCGAATCCAACGAGTGATTTATTGATTATCAAATCATCCAAGGAGATTAAAAGTATTGAATTCTTCGACATCAATGGGAAAGAAATTAAACCAACGGGGATGCCGAATGAGTGTTATTCTTTAAGTGAATTGTCTTCAGGTTGGGTGTTTTTATTGGTGGAAAGTGTGGATGGTTTTATTGAGAAGAAAAATGTGTATAAGCAGTAGATGGGAGTTTGATGAGTTTAGTGAGTTTTTGAGTTAGACAGTTCAGGAGTTTGGTGAGTTTTTGAGTTAGACAGTTTGGTGAGTTTAGGAGTTTTTTGAATTAGTGGCTCCTAAATTCAACCATTCCTTGAATTATTGGAAAACGTGTTTAATGTAAGTACTATTTTATTTTTTTGATTGAACTCAAAATCGTTCGCATTTTTATGGAATCTGATGGTGCAGAATTAACCTTTGAAAGGTGAATATTAACAAACATTTCCTTATCTATTAACGAATAAGCATACATGTGTTTTTGCTTTATTTTCATTCCATTTATTTCAGGAATATCATTTTGTCGAAAAATAAAATCATCTGTCATCTCTCCCCAGCTTGAATTGTTTTTTTCATATTTGGAAAGATTCGAATTTTGACTAAAAAAGATAAATGGAATTGCAGAATTTGCTTCTTTACCGAATGGTTCAACCATTTCTTTCTGTTCTGTTTCATTCAATTTATAATATAAAACTGAGCACGTAATTGAATCTTTTGAAGTAGCCATAAAATACAAATCAGTTCCTTGCCACTCTTTTGAAAATTCACCAAAAGAATGACTTAACATGGTTATTTTAGCATTTTCTTTTTTGGGGTAGGAGAATTCAATTGGCGTTGACTCGTCAGAAGTAAACGAAAACAATGCAATTATTGCTATAAAAATCAACGTATTTCTTGTCTTTGTTATCATATCGAATGTCTGTTTATTGAATTATCTAGGTGTGTATCTTCTCCATCCCAAACGAAAAAACCACCATTCCCTCGTTCGTTGCGCTCAAGTTTAGATCTAATTCTCCAAAGGTGAGAAAAAAATGATACTATCTGAAGCAAAGGATTCTTCCTGGTCAAAACCAATTTTCCAATTCATCTTTTTAGGGTCATATTTTCTATTGGTGATTTTACAAATTGTAACGTATTTTTCTTCCTCTGTCCATTTTCGAATAGTATACACTATTGCTTTATGGGGTTTTATGAAGTCAACAATAATTTTTAATGCTTTATTTCTAATAGTATCTGTTGGGGAAGAAATTGAAATCGGTGTTTTTAGATGACCATTTAAATAAATTTTGTCTTTTAAAAAGTCTACTAAATCGACTTCTTTAATTTCAATTAAACTATCCGGCGTTAGATGCAGGTAAGGTGGTTTTGTTAAATCCAACCCCGTTCCACACATATAAAAAACATAATTGTTGTGATAAAATAGTTGAGAAGAATTGGTAAGGATGAAGTTGTGATGTCCGTAGAAGAATCTGGGTAATTCAAGAATAACCTTGGTTTTACTAGTATCAGGATTTTTGATTACAAAGTACTCTTCGTCCTGGTTGTTATTGGAACATGAAAGCAGAAATCCAATTACAATCATCAAAGCGAACTTATTACTCATGCTTCATCTTTTCTAGTTGGATCACTTCACCATTTTCATAAATGTCATCCACATGATTTTGAGGTCATGACCAACAGTTGGATTGGCTAAATAGCGTTTATTGAGTTCAATTTTGGCTGGCATAACCTCATCGATATAGGTTTTTCGTGGATCATCAGATTGACCGAGTAATTCATTTTCCTTAAAGTATTCCAAGGAAGCGTAATCGGTAATTCCGGGTTTGATTGATAGAATGACGCGTTGTTCTTCCGTGTAGAGATCAACGTATTCTTGTACTTCTGGTCGCGGTCCAACAATGCTCATTTCTCCGCTCAAAACGTTTAAAAATTGCGGAAATTCATCCAATTTCACCTTTCTGATAAACAAACCAACACGAGTGATTCTTGGGTCGCGCATACCTACTGTGAGTTGTCCTAATCGATCTGCGTTTTTGCGCATAGTACGGAATTTCCATAAACGAAAGGTTGTTCCGTGTTGCCCCACTCGTTGTTGTCGGTAGAAAATTCCTCCGCGACTTTCAACAGCAATCAATAGCGCAATCAGCAACCCAACAGGTAAAAAACACACTAGAATTAGGGTTGAAACAACGATATCGAACAGGCGTTTCATCCGATCACTTGTTGAACAGCGTTTTTCACAGCAGTAATCACTTGCTGTACTTGTTCATCTGTCAAATCAAAATAAACGGGCAAGGTGATTTCATTGGCATATTTATTCCACGCTTCTGGATAATCTTCCATGCGGTAACCACGCGATTTATACGCCGTTAAAATGGGCAAGGGTTGGAAATGCACATTTACAGAAACATCTTGATCAAAAATAGCTTGCATGATCGCATCTCGTTGCGGTTCTGTTACTCCAGCAATTCGCAATAAATACAAGTGGTAACAGGATTCTTTCGTTGCCGTTTTATAAAGTGGTTGAATAGCCCAGTTCTCTGTTGAAAAACCTTGATCGTACAACCGGAAAATTTCTTTTCGGCGATCCATGTTTTCTTGGTAACGATCCAATTCTACCAACCCCAATGCCGCTTGAATGTCTGTCATGTTGCACTTAAAACCAGGTTCGGTGACATCGTATCTCCAATTGCCTTTTTGCGCTTTTGCCATGGCATCTTTTGATTGACCATGTAAAATTTTAACGCACAAATCTTTGTAAATGGCTTCGTGATCGAATGAATCGGGTAAATTGATCAACATGGCTCCGCCTTCAGCAGTAGAAAGGTTTTTTACAGCATGAAAAGAGAAACAAGTCAAATCGGCTAAACTCCCGGAACGTTTTCCATTGAGCGTTGCACCAAAACTATGCGCAGCATCTGCCATGAGAATGATGCGTCCTAATTGGCGTTGAAAATCGTTGTTGGGTTGAAATTGATCTTTTAATTCTTCTATTAATGCATAAAGCAGATCGTAATCGCACGGGAAACCAGCAATATCTACTGGCATAATTGCTTTTGTTCGTGGCGTAATTGCTTTTCGAACAGCCTCAACGCTCATGTTAAAATCAGCTGGATTCAGGTCGACCATAACAGGTGTTGCTCCTGAATGGATAATGACATTGGCACTTGCACAATACGTATAAGCGGGCAAAATCACCTCATCACCTGGACCAATTCCCCACCAATTGAGCAATACTTCCATGCCGGCTGTCCATGAATTAACGGCAACCGTGGTTTTATTTCCACAATAGGCTGTAATTTCTTTCTCAAACAACTTCGTACGAGGTCCTGTTGTGATCCAACCACTTTTTAGTGCGGCAGTTACTTCATCAATAACACGTTGGTCAATACGAGGGGGAGAAAAAGGAATCATTCGATGCGTATTTAGTTAAAATATGGGGTAAAATTAACCAATTTAGGAGAGTTATCGGACTTGTATTAATTCGAACTGATCAAAAATCCAATTATGGCAACCCCTAACCCGAAAATGGAGAAAAAGATCATTCCTTTTAAATTTTTTCTTCGTCTTTCTTTTTCCATTAAAGCAGGTTTCTCAGGAGCAGCAATTACTTCTGGTTCTTCTTCTGGTTCTTCTGAAACAGTTACCTCAATGAGCTTAGGTTTTCTCCAGGTGTACGACCAAACTGCCAACAAAAGACCAAGCAACAATACACAACAGAAAATAAAAAAAGGTATCTCAACAAAAGGAAACGTGAAAAATAGAATCATTGCAACTGCAACAGTAAAAAAAACAGAGAGTGCAATAGCTCGTTTTTTTTGCATTCCTTTCAGTTGTTGTAATTCTTCTTGGGTTGGTTCTCTCTTTATCTTTTTGGTCTTTTCAAGCGCCTTTCTTTCTTTTTTAGCTGCTTTAGCTTTGTTTGTTTCATTTGCAATAACTGCTAAAAGCAGAATTATCAGCATTAATAATACGGCAACGGAGTAACCGATCAATTCCCCAGCAGTTACTGCAGCAGAAATACTGATGAAGCTAACAATCAGAATTGCTAAGAGTAGCAACACAAAAAACAAAATCACAATTGTTTTGATCGTTTTTTGTCGTTTTAGATTTGGTTCTTTTTCAGGATCAGCCTGTTGTTTGTTTTGCCTTCCTTTTTTAAGCGTATCGGTAACAATTGGAAGCATCAGATCAACTGATTCAGCTACTGGTAGTATTTCGACTTGCGGTTCAACAATCGAATCTTGGAAAAGTAAAGGAACACTTGTTTGTCGCACTAAATCTGGTGAATCAGGAGCAATTGCCTGAATAGAATCTACAGCAACTAATTCGCGTGTTTGTTTGATCTTGGCAGTATTTGTTGAAGTGTGCATTGGCTTCCGAAAAGAGACATACCACCCTTTTTGATGCACCCGTTTTTGAATGGTACATTGGGAAAGTGTTGCAACGGTTAGCACTAATAAAACAAGGAATTTACCTTGGTGAAAAAGGTTTTGGTTAATTTGTCTCATTCTATTGCTCTATTCTTCTAATTTCAAAAATGGTGTTAATTCAACTACCGTGCAACTTTTTCTAAGGTATCCCAACCGTACTTCATTTGAAATGAATCCAATTTATTGCTGACTCAATGCATACAAAACAATCATTGATACAATTGCGGCCAAAAACACGTAGCCAAAAATGGCTTTTTTGAGTTTCTTTTTTCGGAGTTCTTCATCGGATAGTTTAGGCTTATCAGGCGCAACAATGACTTCTGGTTCCTCCGATGCCTCAATAACTGTTATCTCAATGGGTTTCGATTTTCGCCAAGCAAACGACCAAACTGCTATCAATAATAGCGTATACATGAAGAAACTGAAGATCAAAAAAGGTAACTCAGCTGTTGGTAAAGTGAAGAATAGTATAAGCCCAACAAAAACTGTAATCACAATTGTGAGAAGAATAGCGTGTTTCCTTCTTTCTTTTTTCAATTGAACCAGCTCTTCTTCCGTTGGTTTTCTTTTTATTTCCCTGGTTTTCTTTCCTTTTTTTTCGGCAATTCTTTTGGCATTATTTTTTTTTCTTTTCGGTTCGCTAATGGCTAAAATCAGGAGGAGTAAAACAAGAAAAAACAAACCAGCCGTGAAACCAAGCATCTGAAGAACGGTTCCTGTAGCGGTTAAACTGATGAAGCCAGCAATAAGCATAGTTAACATCAGTAATACATAAACTGAAATCACAATCGTTTTGATCGTTTTTTGTCGTTTCAGATTTGGTTCTTTTTCAGCCTTCGAACGTTGTTTATGTTGACTTCCTTTCTTAAGCGTATCGGCTACAACTGAGGAAATCTGACCCAATGATTCAGCAACTGGTAGTACCTCGACTTGTGATTCAACAATCGAATCTTGGAAAAGCAATGGAACAGTTGTTTGCCGCACTAACTCAGGTGAATCAGAAGCAATTGTATGCACCGAATCTACGACAGCTAATTCAAGTGTTTGTTTCGTCTTGATACTGTTTGCTGAAGCGTGGATTGGCTTCCGAAAAGAAACATACCACCCTTTTTGATGCACCCGTTTTTGAATGGTGCATTGGGAAAACATCGAAACAATGACCAACAAGCCAACGAGCAATTTGGAGTGGTTAATCAACAGACGATTTCGGTGTAATTTCATGTTGGAAATAGTGTTTTTATTCGGTTTCTTCCAAAAAAAGGAACTCAGTTTTTCACGATCAAAAGTGTAATAAAACCTACAACCAACACGCCAAAAAAGACAGCTGCTTTGATAATCTTGGATCGATTTTTAGTTGGATCTTGTTCTGTTTTAGTTGTTTTAGGTTCTTTCGGTAGAGTAGTTTTTTCAGAAGGTTTTTTTTTATTCCACACTTTCATCCAAACAATCAATGCGATAAAAAAACAAAATAATCCTAGGAGTAAAAAAGCACTCAACTCACCTAGAGGAATTAAAAATAATCCGCCTAGAAAAAGTGCCAATGCTAAAAAAACAGAAATAATAATCGCCCGTTTTTTTACCATATCGTTTGCTAATTGTTCTTCCTCATCCGCAATTGGATCATCGTATTTAGTGTGCGATTTCAATTGGTGAACTGTTGTTTCAACTGGAACGATGTTATATTGAATTGTTAGTTGATGTTGAATTGTTTTTCCTTTCGGTTCAATTTTAGGCAGCGTTTTGAATGATCGTTGTGTAACTTCATGCACCTGATCCATTTGATTCACTGGTTGCTCGGCTTTTAATCGTGTAGGAACCTGATTGTCGTAATTCTTTTGCGTTGAATCCATTAAAGACAGACTTGAATTCAGTTGTTTCGTTGTTTCTTTTTCTGTCGATTTCGCTTTATGGTGAACATCCACATACCATCCTTTTTGGTAGACCCGTTTTTGAATGGTACACTGCGAAAACAAAAGTAAACCAGCAACTAACCAAAGACTTAAAGCACTTCTTAAAATAACCAATTGACCTGCCATTTTTCTCATTCACCAACCATTTACCTTGTTCAAAAGCACAAATAAAGCAACCAATATAGTTGCAATTGTTAAGACTATCAATGTATTATTTCGATTTTCTTTCGATTTGGCTTTCTGTTTCGCTTCGGCCTTTTGGATTTCTTGTTCTCTTTCTTCTTTTGGCAATTGATCCAATCGTTCTTGTTCCACTTTTTCAGCTTCTTCTTGTTTTTTTTGATCAATTGCACGTTGTTTCTTTCGTTCAACAGCACGATCAACGGCTTCTTGAGAAGGGATTGCTAGCATTACAAAAAGAATAATTAATGCGAGGATTAAAAACAGAAAGATACCAAAATAAGCTAACAACATTCCTTCAAAAACGGTTAAAGTGGATGCAGCCAAAAACATGAGTATTGAACCTCCAATCACTATAAAGAGAAAAAGAAGCACGAGCAGTGTTTTCATTTTTATTGACCAATAAACTCTTTCAGAATTTGGTGTTTTTCGGATAGATTCATTGCTTTTTTTTTCTGATTGATAAACTTCATTCGGAAATTCAGAAAAAGATTCGGTTCTCATCTCTAATTCTTTCGCTTGATAACTTTCTTCCAAAGAGACTTCCTCAACCAAAGCAATTTCTTCATCAACTTCAGAAAGAACGACACGCGTTGAATCTTCTAAAATTGTTGGCTCAAATAGGATTGAATTTGGTTCTTTCTGTTCAAGTACAACGACATCAGCAGCGGGCTTTTGTGATTTCAATGGTCTGTGAAAATCAACGTACCACCCTTTTTGATAAACCCGTTTTTGAATGGTGCATTGTGAAAAAAGCGCCAGTGAAGCGATGAAGAATAAGTGGGAAATTAGACGAAACTGCATGCGATTGTTTTTCAATTTATATGAGTGTGATGTATCAAATTCAAAAACGTTGGAAATGGGTGATCAGTAAAATTGCGCATTCACGCGGAATTTTAGTCATAAACACCACACAAACTACCTCGTAAATTCGCACTATTACGTGCCAGAAAAAAATTGTTTTAACCTTAAATCCAACGCATTAAATCTCTTATCGTGACAACCGTTTTGCCTGATCAGAAGGTTGTTTCCGCAGGATAAAAAAATCAATGATTCCTTTCAAATATCCCAAACCATAACTAATATGCAACACAGGGAAAACAGTCCAAATTTCGAACATTTCTGACTTCTTTTCAGCTTCTCGGAAAGCAACAAACAGACCCAAGAGTAGATAACCCAATAAAGCTAACGAAGCCAACAATCCGACAATTGGATGAATCAGAAAACTAAATGGAATCGTACATAAAAACAACACGAAAGCGGGCGGAACCAACTGTCGCATAGTCGTAACAGCCTTGTGTTTCCTGTTGACAAATACTTTCCAATAACCATATTGGTGAAACTGTCGCCAAAGGTTTTGCATATTTCCACGGACATAATACTGAATGCTAATTTCATGGCAATAATAGATTTTACCTCCTGCATCCGTCACACGAAAGTTAAAATCATCATCTTGATTCCGAACTAAAACTTCATCAAAAAAACCAATTTTCTCAAACACTTCGTAGCGGTACATCGGTGTTCCAACCGTATCGGTATAGCCAGATGTTTGTAAAGTCCTGAAATTCCCCAATCCCATTCCAAATGAGGAACCCATTGCCTTGGAAATAATGCGTCCTTTTTCATTCAGAAAAACATTTTCAACTCGTCCACCAACACACCAAATTGCAGCATTCTCTTGCATAATCTCAATAGAACGCATCACATAATTAGGGCTCAAAATATGTCTTGCTCCTACAATCTGTACAAAATCTACTTTCCCACCAGCATGAATCCCAAGATTAAAGGCATAAGGAGTTAACTGTGCTTCGTTGACCACTAAATGAATCTGTGGATGTACTTTTTGCAATTCAGCTACAATTTCAAGTGTCCCATCATCACTTTTTCCATCAACAACAAAGATGTTCATCACTGCATTTGGTGGCAATTCAAGTCCGAGAATGGCATCAATACAAGCTTTTATGTAAGGCTTTTCATTACGGCATGGAATGACAATTGAAATGTTCATCGGGTACTGCGATTTGTCTTTTGTAAGGTCAAATGTAGTGTTTAACGTAGTAAAATCGCTTTAACTCGGACGTAATATTACGATCTTGCTTCGTTGAACGTAATATTGTGATCTTGCCAACTCGGACGTAATATTACGATCTTCCTCCATCGAACGTAAGATTGCAATCTTGCCAACTCGGACGTAATATTGCGATCTTCCTCCATCGAACATAAGATTGCGATCTTCCTCCATCGAACATAAGATTGCGATCTTGCCAACTCGGACGTAATATTACGATCTTCCTCCATCGAACGTAAGATTGCAATCTTGCCAACTCGAACGTAAAATTGCAATTTTGATTCCCTGAATACACTATTCTTAACCGCCCTCCAATCAACCAACAAAACCTTCCCAAAACTTTCTGATTGCCAACCAACCATTCAATCCTCATCTTTTTGGTATCTTTGAATCATAATCCACACGCATGCGCTTAAAAGGAAAAAAAGTCCTAGTTACCGGAGCCGACGGTTTTATCGGTTCACATCTTGTTGAACGTTTATTGGAAGAAGGTGCCGAAGTGCGCGCTTTTTGTTACTACAATTCCTTTAATAGCTGGGGTTGGCTTGATTCTTTCCCGAAGGAAACGCTCCAAAAAATTGATGTTTTCACGGGAGATGTACGCGATTCAAACGGGGTGAGAACAGCCATGAAAGGAATCGATATCGTCTATCATTTAGCTGCTTTAATTGCCATTCCATATTCCTATCATTCGCCTGAGGCTTATGTTGACACGAATGTAAAAGGTACGCTCAACATTGTTCAAGCTGCAAAAGATTTAGGCGTTGAGCGGGTGTTGGTGACCTCTACCAGTGAAGTATATGGAACGGCACAGTACATTCCAATCGATGAGAAACACCCGCGACAAGGACAATCGCCTTATTCTGCAACGAAGATTGGTGCCGATTGTATTGCCGAATCGTTTTACAGAAGTTTTGATTTACCCTTGACCATTGTGCGACCGTTTAATACGTTTGGACCTCGTCAATCGGCTAGGGCAATTATTCCTACAATCATTACCCAATTATTAAATGGCTTCGAAAGCATTAAACTGGGCGATTTAACTCCAACCCGCGATTTAGTCTACGTAAAAGATACTGCTCGTGGTTTTGTGGAAATTTCCCTCTGTGATGAATTGATCGGTCACGATGTAAACATTGCTACTAAAACAGAAATTGCAATTGGTGATTTAGCCCATGAATTAATCAGACAAATCAATCCAAACGCAACAATTGAACAAGAATCGCAACGTTTGCGACCAGAAAAATCAGAAGTTTTTCGTTTATATGGAGACAATTCCAAATTACTCGAAGCAACTGGTTGGTCTCCCGAAACTGATTTAACAACGGGATTAAAACACACGATTGAATGGTTCAAGAATCCAGATAACTTACGCCAATACAAAGCTGGGATTTACAATATATAAATGGAAAAAGACTTTCAACTCGTCATTAAAGCAGTTCGAGAACGTTATGGTGAAGGATTTATTCCACTCCACGTTCCGCATTTTGGTGGAAATGAAAAAAAGTACCTAAACGAATGCATCGATTCAACGTTTGTTTCTTCAGTTGGCGAATTTGTCAACCGTTTTGAATCAGAAATGTGTCGAATTACAGGAGCTACACACGCCATAGCGACCATGAATGGAACAGCTGCTTTGCACATGGCATTACTTGTTGCTGGTGTTGAACGAAACGATGAAGTACTTTCTCAAGCATTGACATTTGTAGCCACCGCAAATGCGATTTCTTATATTGGAGCACACACTGTTTTCATTGATGTAGATCGCGATACGCTTGGACTTTCACCCGAAAAATTAGCAGCTTTTCTTGCAGCTGAAACTGAACAAGATGCCAATGGGAATTGCATCAATCGCTCAACAAAACGACGTATCAAAGCTTGTGTTCCAATGCATACATTTGGCTTGGTTGCTCGAATTGAAGAAATCGTAGCAATCTGTGAAGCTCATGGAATTGTGGTAGTGGAAGATGCCGCTGAATCATTGGGAAGTTATCTAAATGGTCAACATACTGGAACGTTTGGACACATTGCAGCTTTTAGTTTCAATGGAAATAAAACGGTAACATCTGGTGGTGGTGGAGCTATTGTAACGAACAATGAAACTTGGGGAAAACGTGCTAAACATTTGACAACAACTGCTAAGATTCCACATTCTTGGGATTTTGTACACGATGAAATAGGATACAATTACCGCATGCCGAATATCAATGCTGCTTTGGCTTGTGCGCAATTGGAACAACTTCCAGAAATTCTAGAGAACAAACGCATTACAGCAAATCATTACAGTAAATCGTTTGAAAACAGTGGCGTTACTTTTATACACGAACGTCAAGGAGCACATTCGAATTACTGGCTCAATGCAATTTTGGTCAATGACCGAACAGATCGTGATGCCTTTTTAACGTTGAGCAATGATGCAGGTGTCATGACACGTCCAATTTGGGCTTTGATGAACAAATTACCTGCTTTTTCGCACATGCAATGCGCCGATTTAACCAATTCACTTTGGCTAGAAGATCGTGTTATAAATATTCCAAGTAGCTTTACTTCCAATACGTTATAGTTATGTTTGAAGATCGCATTTACATTATAGCTGAAGCTGGGGTTAACCACAACGGAGATCTAGGTTTAGCGAAACGACTCATCGATGCAGGAAAAACTGCTGGTGTGGATTGCGTCAAATTTCAAACATGGGTGACAGAAGAATTGATTACTCTAGATGCTCCAAAAGCGGCCTATCAAGTTGCCAATGATGGTGAAGGATCGCAGTTTGAAATGCTCAAAAAACTGGAACTCTCTTATGCTGATTTCCGCGAATTAAAAGCCTATTCTGAAGCAAAAGGCATCCATTTTCTTTCCACTCCTGATGAACAAAAGAGCCTCGATTTTCTGGTAGACGAATTGGGGATTTCATTGATCAAAGTTGGTTCTGGTGAGATCAATAACTTACTGTATTTAAAACAAATTGGTCAGAAGAAAAAACCAGTTATTCTTTCAACTGGCATGTGTAATCTTGCTGATGTGGAACGTGCTTATTCGACTTTAAAAGATAACGGCGCACCCGAAATAGCGATTTTACATTGCACTTCTGAATATCCTGCTCCATTGGAAAGTGTCAATTTGAAAGCGATGGATACGTTGGCAACCGTTTTTCAAACAACAGTTGGTTATTCGGATCATACAGATGGTATTTCCATTTCGATTGCTGCTGCTGCTCGTGGTGCACGTATCATTGAAAAACATTTCACGCTTGATAAATCCATGGATGGTCCTGATCACATTGCTTCGCTTGATCCAATTGAATTAAAAGCAATGGTTGACGGAATTCGTGCAGTAGAATTGGCGTTGGGCGACGGAATCAAACGCATTCAACCCATGGAATTGGAGACCAAAAAAGTGGTTGGAAAAGGAATCTATGCCAAACATACAATCGCAGAAGGAACGCTAATTACCGAAGATTTGCTGGTAGGAAAACGTCCAATTGTAGATCTTGGCATGGAACAATATGAACTAATTTTAGGGCAAAAAGCACGAACAACCATTGAGAAAGGAAGTCCAATTGGTCTAAACGATATAGTATTTGAGTCATGAAAAAAATTGCAGTTTTCACCTCGGCGCGTTCGGAATATGGTCCATTGAAACCGTTATTACAGGCATTCAAACAGGACGGCACATTTCAACTTGAATTGTTGGTTGGCGGTGGTCATTTAAGCACTGAACAAGGAATGACAATCAATGAAATCCATGCTGATGGAATGGCAATCGCAGCTACATTTCCTTTTTTGATTCATGATCCGAGTAATGCAATGGTTTCCCGATCAAACGGATTGTTGCAACTACAAATCAGTGATTATTTCGCCAATAATGCAATCGATTTATTGCTGGTATTAGGCGATCGTTCGGAATTAATTCCAGTTGTTTCTTCGGCTCTTTTACAATCCATTCCAGTTGCACATCTTTCTGGAGGAGAAGTTACAGAAGGTGCAACGGATAACCAAATTCGTCATGCAGTAACGAAAATGAGTCACGTTCATTTCCCGGCAACTGAAACCTATAAAGACAACTTGGTTCGGATGGGTGAAGAAGAGTGGCGCATTTGTGTTTCAGGTGAACCAAGTTTAGATGGCGTTTTAACCATTCAATTACCAGACAAAAGCGCGTTTTGTGAACAATACGGTCTTTCGGAAACGGCTCCGCTTTTACTTGGAACCATTCACAGTGAAACCATCAATCAATCCATTGACGCTGTTTTTATAGAACAATTGATTGATCAATTAACCAGTGAAACACCTTATCAATTACTTTTCACCGCTGCGAATACAGACCAAGGCGGAATAATCATCAATGAAACACTGGAGCGACTTGCTCAAACGAATGATCGTTTAACGTTTGTTCGAAGTTTGGGCAAAACCAATTATTATGCGGCATTGTCTAACGCTTTAGTTGTGATTGGCAATTCATCCAGTGGCATTATAGAAGCTCAAAATTATGCTGTTCCAGTGGTCAACATTGGTTCGAGGCAAGATGGTCGTTTGCGCAATGTGAATGTGCATGATGTGCCAGTCTCTGTTTCAGCCATTCTTGAAGGAATCCACTATGCAACAGGAAATGAATTTGAACACGTTTACAAAGGTCAACCCAATATTTATGGTGATGGTCATGCGTCAAAACGCATTGTTGCTTTTCTGAAAAACCTTGATTGGGATGCATTATTACTCAAACGATCCACTTTCTAAGCGCAGAATAAACTAATTTATGTCTTTCAGAATCGCTCGATACAGTAGTACAACTCGTACTCAATTTGAAGAAGAATTTTCTTCAGTGATTCCGCAATTGGATATCTATTACTTACCCGCTTTTTTAACCTGCGATGCACGCATGCAAGGTGGCGAATACGAAATCTTTACTGTTCGTTCAGAAAAAGGCGTTTGGATTTATCCCTATATTTTATTGCCCATTCCGAATAGTGAGTGGTTCGACGTTGGTTCGCCTTACGGCTATGCAGGTCCATTTTGTACTGATCCTGATTTATTTGAATTTGCTGAAAAAGCATTGCTAGAATCTTTCAAAGAACGAGCAATCGTAACGGAATTTGTACGCTATCATTACGCTTTTAATGGGTTAGAAGACCAGCGATTCTCACAAAATAGCACCAACCTAGAAAACAGAACCATTGTGGTGTTAGATACTGCGCAATCAACAGATGTAATTTGGGAACAAGAATTTTCTGGCACCAATCGCAACTTGGTCCGTAAACTGGAAAAAGAAGACTATACCTTTCATTTTCGAACGTTTCAAGAAGCAGATAGCGCAACCTTTCAAGCGATGTATGCAGCAACGATGCAAAACGCAAACGCTTCTGATTTTTATTATTTCGATGCCGCTTTTTATTCACAACTGATTGCGGAATTGGGAGATCAATTGAAAATTGCAACCGTTGAAAAAGAGGGCGTTATTTTCAGTACTGCTTTGTTTTTTCTGAGTGGACCGTTTGTGACCTACTACCTTTCAGCCAGAAACCTTGATTATCCGAAAGTCACTGCTTCTAACTTTTTACTTTCAAAAGTCGCATTTTGGGCAGCAGAAAATGGGTTTAAAACACTCAATTTTGGTGGTGGACTCAGCAATGATCCAAGCGATCGCCTCTTTAAATTTAAGCGCAATTTCTCTACTAAAACAGCGTCGTTCTTTATCGGAAAGCGCATTCATGATTCAGAAAAATACGCACAACTCGTACTCCAATTTCAGCAAGAACATGGAGTGGAAAACTACGAGCGTGTAAAACATATCTTGCAGTTTTACCGATAATTGTAATTTCGTTGTTATGATTGAAAAAAACAGCCATTCGATTCCGCACTCGGCAAGCATCAAAAACGGTCTAGCACTCCTCAATGAATTGAACGGACATGCCGTATTTGTTATCGACGATCAGGATGTCGTTTTAGGAACCGTTACCGATGGTGATATTCGCCGTGGTTTACTCAATGAGTTGAACTTGAGCGATTCCATTACACAGGTCATGCACACCCAATTTCGGCATATCAAAAGCACGGATTATTCCTTAGCTGCGATCAATGAATTCCGCAAATTGGACATTAAATTTGTGCCTGTTATTGATCCAGAAGGTCGCATTACAAAATTACTCGATCTCAATGCGCTTCGTGCGGTTATTCCTGTAGAAGTATTGCTCATGGCTGGCGGTCGTGGTGAACGTTTACGCCCCATGACAGACGATATTCCAAAACCACTTTTGAGAGTGGGCGACAAACCAATTATCGAACACAACATCGATCGACTGGCACTTTACGGTGTAGAGAAAATTTCCATTTCAGTGAAATACAAGGCGGAAATGATCGAATCGTATTTCAAAGATGGATCCGATAAAGGGTTGGAAATTTCCTACATTCACGAAGATGAACCTTTGGGAACAATTGGTGCGATTTCCTATATGCCAACCATACAAACAGATGCCGTTTTGGTCATGAATAGCGATTTATTGACCAATATCGATTTCGAAGATTTCTACCGTTTTTTCTTGGAAAAAGACGCAGATATGGTCGTCGCAAGTATTCCATATCGTGTTGATATTCCGTATGGTGTTTTGGAAACATCGGGTGATCAGATTACTTCGCTCAAAGAAAAACCATCCTACGTTTATTATTCCAACGCGGGAATTTACCTCATCAAAACAACCTTATTGGATCGCATTCCGAAAGGAGAATTTTACAATGCAACCGATTTGATGGATGCGTTAATGAGTGAAGGTAAAAATGTCAGTAATTATCCCATTGTGCATTATTGGTTGGATATTGGAAAACCAGAAGATTTCAAGAAAGCGCAAGAAGACATTAAACACATCCATTTTTGATGCGCCCTACGATTGAAAATAGCCTAGTTTTGATTCCTGCACGTGCGGGTTCGAAAGGTGTTCCAAACAAAAATGCGAAATCGTTTGCCGATGGAAACTCATTAACTGAACGTGCCATTGCTGTAGCTTTAGGTGTTTTTCCCGCTGAAAAAGTGGTGCTAAGTACAGATGATGCAGTTTTAATTCAACAAGGTAGAAAAGCTGGAGTTTCAGTGATTGAGCGTTCTCCTGAATTGGCTTCTGACACTGCTGGAATGCTCGAAGTAATGATCGACTCCATTGAAAAACAACCAATTGAACCTGCGTTTCTAATTCTATTGCAACCTACAAGTCCTTTCCGCACAGTTGAACACTTAAAGCGTGGATTGGAACTTTTTCAAGAAAACGACCAAGCTTTAGTTGCTGTCAACGAACCGAAAGGTCATCCGTTTTATACCTTGTTTCAACAAGAAGGCGATTTCATTCATAAATTTGAGCAAAACGCTGTTGTAAGACGGCAAGATTTACCTCCGATGTACGATGTGAATGGTCTGCTTTACATCTTTGAAGTGGCAGCTTTGCGCAAAGCATCTTGGGTAACATTTGAACGCATTCGACCGCTAGTAGTTTCGCAATGGGAGGCCATTGATATTGACACACAAGAAGATTGGTGGTTGGCTGAAACATTGATGAAAGGAATGGAATAAATTGATGAATACTCACAACTTTCACCAATAAACTGATTACTGTCTATCTCCTACAACCTACCTTTTGCTTTCTTCAATTGATCTTCTGGATCTCCTCTTCGAATTTCGGCTACCACTAAACGGGAATCCCACAATCCAGTTTGTTGTACTCTTTTAGGATCCAAATAAGTATCTTGTCTTGCGCCAATAAAGGCATCATCATGTCCATAGAGTTCTACATCGGGTGTTTTATCTTTTCGGGTAGAAAGTTCTTCTCCATTTTCCTCAAGACTAGACATCAATTGCGGGATTGCTTTCAATAAATTCAATTGGAAATCTTCCCAATGCTCGGCTGGATTAGCGTGTCCTTTACTCAACAATAACTCTCGTATCTCACCAGGAAGTGCCCATTCTTTAACGAATTGAAGCGTATTCCTTGCTAATAGAAATGCTTCTGCATAATCATCTGTTGTTTTAAGTACTCCTGAAGCAAGACTTTCTAAATGATCCTTCACCCAAATCAATGTAGAGTCTTTTACATAACTGCTCAATCCAGCATGCAATTGAAATTCCTTTTTTGCTGGACCACTAATTTGTGCTCCACCTGTACCAGAATTGGTCACTTCTTTCTCAACTTGCCTGTAAAATTCCTGCTGAGTAACATTCAAATGCGCTTGTGAATACACTGAAAAGAGACTGCACAGTTGTTTAACAAGGTACCTAGAAAGCAACTGTGTTCCAGGTTGGGTCAATGTTCCTAGTTGAATTCCAGTTGCCATCAACGACTCTAAATCCCGGTAGATTTTAGCACCGCCAACTTCTGACGGTTCCATCAAAAGACTTGCTGTTTTTAAATCTGTTGCAAAATTTACTTGAGAAGACACTTGGTACTTCTCTTTACCCGATTTCTTACTTTTTCCTACTTGGATCTGATCCAATATTTTTTTATTAATGTGCAAAGTAGCTTCAGAACCTATTTTAGGTGATTTCTCATCTTCATCAAATGTGATCGAATCCTTTTCACCACCTTGCACTTCGAGCGATTGTGCTAATTTGGCAGGATCAACATTGTGGGAAATCTGTTCTGGTTTGAGTTTTAAATCTGTGTTGATGAAATTCAAACCTGTTTTTTTCTCCAATGATCCCATCACATTTGCAAAAGCAATTGTTGAATACTTTTTTCCTAATAATTCTTCTTTCGGTGTTGGCAAAGGCGGTGTAATGTCTGACAATTCCTTGCGCATGAGGTTATCAATCTGTCCCACCACATCTGGATCTGGCAAAGGAACACCCGCAACTGTTGGGAGCAAAAATGGTGGACTCACCAATTCCAATGCATTCCCAGCATCTGTTTCAATGATGAATGGAATACTGGTCAATGGCATTGATTCTTTTGATTTTGCCAACTCTATGTGTGATAACCCAGCTAATGGACTGTCTACCATATCGGCAAACTCATGTTCGAACCCCGTTGTTGTCATCAGGTATTTAAAAAATCCCGAACTCTCTAAGTCCTTGTACGCTCTTTGTAATCGATCCTGTTGTTGAATCAATGCAGCAAGTGGCATATCAGGATCTAAATTTATCCAAGGTCCCAAAATTGCAACAACCATCTGCAATTGTCCGATCAGATGTTGTGCAGATTTGAATGATTGATTGTGTAAATCCATTGCTGGTAAAATACGCTCTCGGATCAACTTTTTATCGGCTTCTTTCGGGAACCCTTTCAACACAAGAAGGGTTACTTCCTCTAGTGTATAGGCTTTTTCATTTAAATTGATTTGACGTTGAACTGAGTGACTTGTTGTAGGAGCCGAAATAGTTCTAGGAACTGAATCAGGGGAATGTTTCATTTGCACTGCTTTCGCGCCCATTTCATCTGCTTCTCGTTCCAATTGAACGTCATCATTAATTGCTACTTTTTCTTTTAGCTGCATCGTCGGCTTAACCCGGCCTTGTTTCTGTTGTACAACATGCCAAGCTTCATGCGGAAGGTGTTTTTCCTGTCCTGGCGCCACATGAATTTCAGTTCCTTGTGCATAAGCATGCGCTTGAAGTTGTGCAGGTTTACTGGAGTTATAATGTACTTTTACATCGTCCATCGAATACCCTGAAAGGTTTTCAACACCCGATTTTATTGGATCTGGCAATCCTGTTTTATTTTCAATGCTTCTACTCAATCCCGAAGTAGATTCCGAACCGTTGAGTGAATGTAACTGCGCAACTTTTTGCACAGGCTGACCTTGCTTTTCTAATTTACGGGCATTTGCTTCTTGCCGCATTTCCTCCAGAAACAACCGTTCTTCCTCGGTAGGCTTCCCTCCTTTCGTAACCTTTTCCAAGATTGATTGCAAGCGTTTTATTTCATTTACCCCTTTTTCTATTTTTAAAATTGCCAAAGCTCGTTCTTCAATTTCTTGTGCTTGAAGCTCGATCAATTCCAAATCATCCACATCTTCCAACTCAAGTTGGATTCCTTTTGTGTAATACGCTTCTTTCCCAAAACGACTCAAACTTTTGATACTTTCAACTGAAAAGCCTTTGGTTCCTAGTTTGGATCTTACCATGACTCTGTCTTCGAGTTTTCCGCTACCATCTTTGATTTCAACGACAATTCCTGAATGAGCTGCATCTCCAAAAACAACCACACAACCGACTAATGGCCCTACAGATTGAGTGTATTCGTCTGCCAAAATTTTATTGACAGGTCCTGCATCTATAAAACTATAAGGTCCATTTGCGGCATTGTATCCTCCAAACGTATATCCATGGCAATTAAACAATCCTGCATCATCGTCACGTTGCATCATCAAACCTTGACTAGATTCCTCTTGAAGACTGACCTTGTTTTCACCTTTAAAAACCTCAATAACGGTACCTCCATCCGTTTTTACTAAAAATTTGCGCCAACTTACTCCATTAAATATTTCTGTTTTATGACTTTCTGGACCATTTTTTACGGTATCCCACTGAACCCGTTGTACCGTTTCATCGTTCTCCAAATCAGGATCTTTTTTCTGAACTGCCACTTCCGAATACTGATTGGCTAAAGATTGAGACTGACGAAATTGTTTTACGGACGCACTATTTTCGGTCATGGTTTTCAATTCCATGAATGGTTGCACATCAGTACTCGTATTTGCCAACTCTTGCATTTTTAGTTGCGCAATAGCATCTGGCCTACTATTCACAAAAGACTGATTGTCAACCGACACTTCGTGTTTAGACGCAGTACTTGAAACCGATTGAGTTTTATTTTCTTGGATTTTTTCAGTGTGAATAGTCATCATTTCGGTTTTTTTTAGTCCATGTACGCAGTCAATAGCTTGATCGTATTACAATCGATTCGTGATTCGAATAAACTAACTTTCAATTATGACCAACAATTTGGTAATGGAATGAATAGTGTTTTTTTCGCAACGAGGCAAGCTACATCAAAACTAACAGAATTTTCGATTTGTTTCAGCTAAAAATCACTTTGATTTAAAAAAAACAAACATGAATAAACCAATTTCGTAGTTGTATTGTTTGGATGAAATAAATTTATAGAACTTCTATTACAGAAAATCTCAGTTTTCCATGTTAAATTTCAGTTGTTTTCTTCTGAATTGAAGCTTTCAAACGATCTTATGACCTCAGTTAGATTATTACTTTTAAGACTGATAACGCACTTCTATTTTCAAGAAATAATAGCAAGGCTCAATTGTTTTATACGGATATTCAAATCCATTAATCATTTTAATTTCAATTAGTTAAAAACTTTCAGTAACTTGGACTATTCGAAGATTACTTATTTTAGATATGGTAACTTTCACTAATTACACTGAAATACATGAAAAACTTACTCGTACTACTCACTACAGCAATGTTGAATCTCACAGCATCAGCTCAATTACCCTACACAACTGCTCAGTTTCAATACGACAGTTTGATCGATGTATCCTACGGAACTGCCATTGATTACGCGGGTAATTCTACCGATTTACTAATGGACATTTACAAACCCATTGGCGATTCCAATTGTTTGCGACCTGTAATTGTGTTGATTCACGGAGGTGCGTGGGTATCCGGAAGTAAAGAAGATCCGAATTTGGTTTATATGTCGCGTGATTTGGCAAAAAAAGGGTGGGTTGTTGCAAATATCAATTACCGATTGGGAACCCACAAGGCTTCCAATTATGTCATGTACGCAATTTGTGATACGAATATTTCAGCTCCTTGCGCTTATATCTGTGATAGTTCAGAAATCTACCGAGCCAATTTTAGAGGTATGCAAGATGCAAAAGGTGCTATTCGTTTTATGAAAGACCGCTTTTTAATTGATTCATCCGATATCAATAATGTATTTGTTGCTGGTGAAAGCGCTGGTGGTTTTGTTGCCTTTGCAACCGCATTTACGGATCAATTGAGTGAAAAAAGTGCCGATTGTTTTGCGATTTCAGACGCACCAACTCCATCTGCCAATTTAGCTACTTATGGTTGCATTCCAGCAAGTAATTCACTGATTCGTCCAGATTTAGGGAGCATCGACGGTACACTTCACCTAGGAATACATGACGCCACCGTACAAGGGATCGGCAATTTTTATGGAGGTGTCTTGAATTTAGAATTGTTTCAACAAACAAACAACGAATATCCAGTAGTTTATTTATTTCATCAAGGCTCAGACATTGTTGTCAATTATAATTATGGAATTTTACTAGGTAGAACAAGTTGGGAATGTTATGCGCAAACAAACCTATGTCAATCCTATTTTTTCTACCCGTATGCACATGGCAGTAAAAGCATTGATCAACATTTTCAATCGCTCGGTGCTACAGGTCCTCTCTGTCAAACCGATATTATTGAAAATTACAGTTACTTAAACAATTGTTTTTCCAATGGTCATTCAATCGATAATCTCACCACACGTTTGCAGAATATGACAGACATATTTGCTGCTAAAATTGACGTTTCAGGAAATGATCCTGCAACGAATTGTTCTTTGATTGGATTGAATGAAGCAAACTTGAACACTCCATTTTCACTTTTTCCAAATCCTGCAAATGATCAATTGACGATTCAACTCCCAGGCAATGTAAGTGAGCTTCAGTATACAATTACAGATGCGCTCGGTAAAACCATTTTCATCGGTAAACTCACTGGTCAAACTACCACAATTGATGTTTCAATACTCGCAAAAGGAATATATACAATTCAAGTTGGCAATGCGGCAATGCAAATGATGAGATGGGTTAAGAAGTAGATGTATTCTTAAGAATTATCCTTGTTGATTTATAGATCATTTACTTTCTATTTTTTTTACAATGCTTTTTGCTTTCAAAATGTAATTACATTTAGTTTTTAGTAAATTTACAGTTAGAATATTTTATTAAAATGAAAATCACCACCTTGTTTCCTTTATTTAATAATTTTTTTTTAAAACGAGAATTATTAATAAGCCTTCTTTGTTTGTTTATTTGTACAAAAAATAATGTATTTGCTCAATCTGGGTACATTGATACAACTTTTGAAAAACCACTTTATGACCGGTTTGGAACAGGAACTAGAGCCCAAAATGTAGTTAATACATCACTTCTTTTGCCTGATGGAAAAATCATGATCGGAGGAGATTTTTCTTCATATAATGGTGTTGCATGTGATTTATTGGCAAGATTAAATTCGGATGGAAGTTTAGATTCTTCTTTTCATTTCCAGAGCCCTTTCACATCAATTATTACAATGGCTCTTCTTCCAGATGGTAAAATTTTACTTGCAGGATCTGGTACATTGGGAGTTATTAAGATTCATCCAAATGGGGATTGGGACACCTCTTTTCAGGTTAGTGCTATTGGCGGGTATGTGAGAGAAATGGTTCTACAAAGTGATCAAAAAATTTTAATAGGAGGCTCAATATATAGTTTCAATGGTTATCCTCATAATGATCTTCTTCGACTTAATACAAATGGAACAATCGATACCACTTTTGATATTGATGGGGGAGTTTATTTTAGTTATCATTCTATTTATTCTGTTGCCTGTCAAACCGATGGAAAAATATTAGTTGGTGGAGATTTCACTTATTATGATAGTGTTCCTACTGGAAGAATTGTTCGATTGAATAATGATGGGAGCCGTGATCTAACTTTTGATACAGGAGTTGGTTTGAACGACATTGTTCTATCTATTCAAATTCAATCTGACAATAAAATAATCGCAACAGGGTATTTTAATGAATTTAATGGTCTCACAAAACACGGAATTATTCGTCTATTACCCAATGGGGTATATGATGCAAGTTTTAGCAATGGCTTAGGTGCGCCAAACATACATACAGTCAGGTTAAAATCGAATGGAGAGATTGTTATAGGTGGGAATTTCAGCAGTTATGATTCCCAATCAACTTCTAATGTAGCAGTTTTAAGCCCTAATGGAATTTTGCAAGTATCGACAACTAATGTTGGAGGATCTGAGGTAAAAACACTTTTGATACAGCCAGACAACAAAATTTTTGTTGGTGGTAATATCATGAGTTTAATGGGCGTTTTTACAATTAATGGTGCTACACGTATTATGCCGAATGGCGATCTGGACAGTTCATTTGTCCCATGGACGGGATCAAGTGGTCAGATCAATGATATGGTACTTCTTCCCAATGATAAAACCATTATTGTGGGTGATTTTTTGTCCTATGATGGATATTCTGTATCAAGAATTGCAAGGTTGAATGTAGATGGCACACTTGATCAATCTTTTGATCCAGGAACAGGGGCAAATGACGTTATCTATTCTTTAGTGGTTCAATCGGATGGAAAACTACTAATTGGAGGTAATTTCACCTTGTTTAATGGTATAATAAGAAATAAGCTCGCTAGACTCAATAGCGATGGTAGTCTTGATTTAACTTTTAATCCAGGAAATGGACCTGAATTGGGGTTTGTGAGAGTTGTTGAATTAGAGCCAAGTGGTAAAATATTGGTTGGTGGAAATTTTTATTATTACAATGGTGTTACAGCTGTCTCTGCTGTAAGACTTAATCCAAATGGTAGTTTGGATGCATCCTTCAGTACTGGAATAAATGGAGGTTTAGTGGAAGTAAGGGCTCTTGCTCTTCAACCTGATGGGAAAATCATTGTTAGTTCACATTATTATAATGGGTCTTTTGGTAATAATCATACTTTACGTTTACATTCAAATGGAATCATTGACACTAGTTACAATCGTGATACTCAATTGAATTTCAATGTAAATGTGATCAAATTACAGTCAGACGGTAAAATTATTGTTGGTGGTAATATGACAATCTCTTCGGGTAATATTGCGCGACTTAATGCCGATGGAACCATTGATCCGTCATTTAATGCTGGTTCCGGGATTGATAACATTGTACATGATATTTGTTTACTTTCATCAGGACAATATATTGTTGCGGGAGAATTTGATGAATATGATGGCCATTTAGCATCGAATCTTGTAAGGATAAATGCTGATGGAACATATGACAATACTTTCCAAACCCAAGTAATTGACTATGGTTCAAATATCAGAGATGTAAGAATCAAGCCGAATGGGCAATTATTAGTTTCTGGATTTTTCTATGATTATAATGGAAAACCTGCGCATTGTATTACTCGATTGAATCACGATATTAGCGGAACCTCTAATATGAATATTTCATTTGATTCAATAATCCCTGTGACTTGTACAAACAGTGGAAACATTACCGCAACTCCTCTTTTGGGTGTCCCTCCTTATAACTTTGAATGGCAAACCTTTCCTTTAGCTACAACACAAAGTATTCAACCTAATGAGTCCGGTTTCTATTCGGTTATAGTTACTGATTCGACTGGCTATTCTGATCAAAAAACAATCTTACTTTCTGGATATGAATCAACTACAATTGATCTTGTTCCATACTTGAATTATGGAGAGTTTCGACCTGGGTTTTCTACAAATATATTTATTGAAGCAGTCAATAATGGTTGTATTCCGACGGACTGCAATTTAAAACTTGTTTTACCTAATTTACTATTGTTTAATTCAGCCAATCCGCCTCCATCTTATACTTCTGGAGATACATTATTCTGGCAACTCCCACAACTTCTTTACAACTTAACTCAATTTATTATTACCGTCAATGTCACTACATCAACAAGTGCAATTATTGGAGACTCAATTGAACTTAATGCTATTGTTTCTCCACTACTTAATGATGAGCATCCAGAAAACAACAAAAAATCAGTATTGTCTCCTATAGTAAATTCATTTGACCCGAATAATATTATAGTTTACCCTATAGGAAAATGCGAAGATCATTTTGTTGATAATCAACAAAGGATTACCTATACAATTAATTTTCAAAACACCGGGAACTCGGAAGCGATAAATGTCAATATTATCGATTCAATAAGTGCTTTTCTTGATATTTCAACGGTCCGTTTAATTAACCAAAGTCATCCATTGTGGATAGAATTATTATCGGATAATGTATTAAAATTTCATTTTGATAATATTCATTTGGCCGATAGTGGAAGTAATGAAACTGGAAGTCATGGTTATTTTACTTTTGAAATAGACCAATTGTTAGGCTTAAATACGGGAATGATAATAACGAATCAAGCGGAGATCTATTTTGACTATAATTCTCCTATTGAAACTAACACTGTTTTCAACTCTACCTTTTCTGATAATCTTGAAACATTTAGTTGTGATTTGGATCTGAACAACATAGAAAATGCCGAAAATATTATTATATTTCCTAACCCTATTGAAAACAATTTTACAATAAATCGCTTAACAGATAATCTCGCCATTATTACCTTGAGAGACCTGGATGGAAAGGTTGTTGTTTCGACTTTCAAAACTAATGAGCAAATCATCTTAATGGAATGTGCACATCTACAAAACGGTATTTATATACTTCAAATAGAAACTGAACTATCAGAGACTGTAATTAAGATTGTTAAGAGGTGAACACATGGTTTTTAATTGAAGATTGAATCGTTTACTCACTCCCCAGTAGCTACTTCTTCTCCAAATCGTTCTACATTCGCTAACCAAGCGGCTGCATTTTTTACATAACGTGCGGTTCCGGCTGCATCCCATTTTACGCATAAACGAGTAAAACCGCCATCAATAACCATGCGCAAACCATTGCGTTCGTAAACAGCTGTTACTACATTTCCGTCGCTGGAATACATGATTGGAGTAAGGTTTTGTTCGGGATCACTGATTGTTGAAACAGTAATTCCTTCATAAACGGTTTCCAAACCTGTTGTAATTAAATGGTCGGGAACTAATCCAGAAATGGAATCATTTTCTTTAAAGCGCAATACTTGATCACCGTAGTATTCACCTTGCATAGTCACGTTGAGAAGTCGTTCCGTGATAAAATTGCCTTCCACGTGATAAGGTGTGTTATCATTCCAAATATAGACTCCTCTTCCGCTTTTGAAATAGGCTTCAAGTACTTTCATGTGTTCTTCGGTGAATTGATTCGCACCGCCACCAGAAAGCAACCAAAATTGACATGATTTTTTCAAACTTTCTGCAAAGGTTTTGACATCAGGAATCGTGCGTGCTTCAACCATATTAAAGCCTTTCTCCAGTAAAGCTGCTTTTGCATAACTCATAGTATTTCCACAAATATTGAGTACAAAAACAGTTTGACCTTCAAATGCATTGTCCTTCGCTAAATCATATTCATTGCCTTTGAGATTGCCATAAGCATCCGATTCTGCTGGTTTTACCAATTCTATTTTGGTTTCAACTATTCCCGTTTCGGCATTCACCGCTTGAACGGGAACTTCTTCTCGAATAGCACTTTTTCCAGCATTTGCGTTGTATTGAGAATAGCTGAAAAAATAAAGGAAGATGGTTAGTAAAGTAAGCGTTACGTTTTTCATAATCGTTGTGTTTGAACACAGATGATTACACCAATGCGATTGTTTCGTTCAAACAGAACGGTTTTTTGTTTTTTTCACCTTCCGATTGATCATATAAACTGCCGCGATCCCAATTGTCCCTCCAATGATTGTATGAACTTCGATCTTTTCACCTAAAATGAGCCAGGAAGAAAGAGCGGCAGTAAACGGGACAGTAAAAATAAAACTACTTGCTTTTTCCGCACCGATTTTAGAAGTCGCATAGAAATACATGGTCGTAGCTAAGCTCGTTACAATGATACTTCCGAAAAGTAAATTCCCCCAAAATGTCGCTTCTGTAAGATGAACCAATCGGTTGATTTCCGTGAAATCCGACAAGAAAAACAAACAGACTAACGTTACAACATACATCCACCAAGTAAAAGCAAATGGCGAACCATAGTTGGCTGCTTTCGAAGTGAATTTGCTCATCACAGCCCAAATAAATGCGCTTAACAAAAAGAAAACATTTCCTGGATTTGAGAAAATGTCTGGTTTAGACCAGATTTGCAACAAAGTCAATCCAGCAATTGCACCGAAAATCAATCCGATGGATTCATTGATACTTGGTCGCCTCCAATCAATGATCATTCCCAATCCATAAGCCATGATTGGATTCAAAGTAGTCACCAAAATACCTCCAGCACCTGGATTTCCAGTTTGCAATCCTTTCAGAAAAGTAAAACTGTAGACCGACATTAAACCTCCAGAAATTAACAAGAATGGAATCCCCTTTACAGCAATTTTTAACGGAATTTTCAGAAAGTACAGCAACACCAATAAACTGAGTACAACAATGGTATAGCGCAAGGCATTCAATTCCATAGGATTCCCCAACTTGGTCAAAACGCCATTCGATGGCCAGCTAACGCCCCAAAAAACCATACTTACAATCATAATCAATGTAAGGTTCGCGTTCGTTTTTTCAGAGGGTGTGCTCATGTCTATGTCCTTTGGTGTTGCAAATGTACAGAAAGCACAAGTGGAATAGCGGATGATCTGCATAAAATAACTAGAGCCGTTTTAAATATTCGAATCGTATACATTTGTAAATCTGGTAGTTGTAGTTGTGTAGATAAATTTTCTAGTTAGAAAACAAACTAAATAATTGTTAATAAAGTAGATTTGACTTAATTAATATTTGAAGGGTAACCGACAATTTCCGAACTTCGATTAACTTTACGGCATGGAAAAGAACGATACACAACTCAATATAGAGCTTTCGGAAGAAACTGCTGAAGGAGTTTACTCCAATTTGGCAATCATTACGCATTCTCAAGCGGAATTTGTAACCGATTTCATTCAAATGATGCCTGGAATGCCCAAAGCAAAAGTTCGTTCTCGTGTAATTATGTCTCCACAAAATGCAAAACGTTTAATGCGTGCGTTGGCAGATAATATTCAAAAGTACGAGCAAACAAATGGTGTTATCGCTGATACTGAAAACCCGCCTTTTCCTCCAATGAATTTTGGTGGTCCTGCAACACAAGCATAAGATGAAACGTTGGTTCATATATCTGTCTCTCATTGTTATTTCGATGTCTTCATTGGCACCGAATATGCAAGGGTTGCAGCTATTTCGACTCAATAATTTAGTACACCATATTCAGCATCATTTTGGAGCAGATTGGACATGGACTGAAATGAAAGATTTTGTATTGGAACACTATACAAGTACACAACTGTTAAGTGATCCAAATGATAAAGAACACGAATCATTACCATTCAAATCAGTTACACAAACAGCAATGAATACTGTTGTTGCTGATGCGTCAATCAAATCAATAGAAGTTAGATTCTATCAGTTCCCCGAAGAAAACCAAAAACCACAATTTAAAATTCCCAATTCCATTCCGATCGATCGATCAGGTAATATTTGGACTCCTCCTCAATTGAGCTAAGAAACTACAGTTTTCTCGTCGCAATTCGCTTCGAGTTTGTTTCATTTTAGCTTTTTTATTATGTTGAGTAAAATTATTCAATTCTCGATTTCCAACAAATTGGTAATCGGAATATTTACATTGGGGTTATTTATTTGGGGAATTTTCTCTCTTCAGCAATTACCTATTGATGCAGTTCCTGACATCACAAACAATCAGGTACAAATAATTACTTCTGCTCCTTCCTCGGGTGCTGAGGATATTGAACGGTATGTAACCTTTCCCATTGAACAAACCATGGCTTCGATTCCGAATATCGAGGAAATTCGTTCGTTCTCACGATTTGGATTAAGCGTTGTCACCATCGTTTTTACGGAAGAAACGGATATTTATTGGGCGAGAGAACAAGTTGCTCAGCGTCTTCAAGAAGCAAAAGCCGCTATTCCTGCTGGACTGGGCGATCCGAGTATGGCGCCACTAAGTACCGGTTTAGGCGAAATCTACCAATACATTATTAAGCCAAAAGGTGGTTATGAAAAAGAGTTTTCACCCGCCGAATTGCGTTCAATTCAAGATTGGATTGTCAGAAGACAATTATTGGGAGTTGAAGGTGTGGCAGATGTTTCTGGATTTGGAGGCCATCTGAAACAATACGAGGTTGCCATTCAACCAGAAGTTTTACGAAGCTTTGGAATCAGTCTGACTGAATTGTTCACTGCATTGGAAAATAACAATCAAAATTCAGGTGGGGCGTATATTGAAAAATCTTCCACTACTTATTTTATACGAAGTGAAGGGTTAACCAAGAGTTTAGATGATATTGGAAACATCTTGGTAAAGAAAGTTGGGGATCGTTCCATTCTAGTAAAGGATCTTGCAAAAGTACGTTACGGTTCTGCCATTCGGTATGGTGCATTGACGAATGCCAATTACGGTGAAGCGGTAGGTGGTATCGTGCTGATGGTAAAAGATGCCAATGCTTCCAAAGTCATTCATTTGGTGAAAGATCGAATGGCTCAAATTAGTAAAACGTTGCCTGAAGGTGTTGAAATTGAAGTGTATTTAGATCGCACAAAATTAGTGGACAAAGCCATTGGAACCGTTTCTACCAACCTCATCGAAGGTGCACTCATCGTTATTTTTATTCTTGTTTTATTATTAGGTAACCTGAGAGCAGGATTAATTGTTGCTTCTGTCATTCCTCTGGCAATGCTTTTTGCTGTTTCGATGATGAATGTCTTTGGTGTATCGGGAAACCTCATGAGTCTAGGAGCAATTGATTTTGGATTGATCGTAGATGGCGCAGTTATTATTGTAGAAGCAACTTTACACCATTTAGTCGCCCGAAGATCGAAACATGTGTTGTCGCAAAAAGAGCTAGACCTAGAAGTGCAATCTTCCGCTACCAAAATCATGAAAAGCGCGGCCTTCGGAGAAATCATTATTTTAATTGTTTACTTACCATTGCTTACACTCGTTGGTGTAGAAGGAAAGATGTTTGCTCCAATGGCTCAAACTGTAATTTTTGCCATTATTGGGGCGTTTATCCTCTCATTGACGTATGTGCCAATGATTTCAGCTTTAGTGTTAAGTAAAAAGCCATTACCAAAGAAAACACTGTCAGATAAATTGGTTATGTGGATTCAAAACAGGTATGAACCAGCTCTAAATCGTGTTATTCGTTATCAAAAATGGGCGATTTCAGGGGTAGTACTTTTGTTTTTCTTCTCGATTTTCTTGTTTTCTCAACTGGGAGCAGAATTTATACCAACACTAGATGAAGGTGATTTTGCAGTGGAAATGCGAGCGCCTTCTGGTTCAAGTTTAGAACGAATGGTGGAATTATCTACCCGTTCAGCAGAAGTACTAAAACAGCATTTTCCAGAAGTGAAAACGGTGATTGGCAAAATAGGAACAGCTGAAATACCAACAGATCCGATGCCAATTGAAGCCTGTGATTTAATGATCATTTTAAAAGATAAACACGAGTGGACGTCTGCTACCAATCGAGAAGAATTAGCTGATAAAATGCAACGCGTGTTGGAGGAAAATGTACCGGGAGCATCATACGGATTCCAACAACCTATTCAAATGCGTTTCAATGAGTTGATGTCAGGTGCAAAACAAGACGTCGTTGTGAAAATTTACGGCGAAGACCTCGATCAATTATCACACTATGCAAATCAGATTGGTCAAATTGCACGTGGGATCAAAGGTGCTACTGATGTCTATGTAGAAGAAGTTACCGGGTTACCACAAATCATTGTGCGCTTTAATCGCCAGGCAATGTCTCACTACGGAATAAATGTGTCTGATGTCAATAAAGCAATCAACATGGGATTTGCAGGACAGCCTGCAGGACAAGTATTTGAAGGAGAAAAACGCTTCGATTTAGTGGTACGTTTAGATGAACCAAGTCGTCAAAGTATCCAAGATTTGGAAAACCTTACTGTTATTAATAATGACGGATTAAGCATACCAATTGGGCAATTGGCAACAGTTAAAATGGAAACAGGTCCCAATCAAATTCAGCGTGATGATGCAAAACGCCGCATCATTGTTGGGTTCAATGTCCGTGAGCGGGATGTAGAAAGCATCGTGAAAGAACTACAACAAAAAGTGGATAAAAAAGTGCAATTCGAGGCTGGATATTTCCCAACTTTTGGAGGAACTTATAAAAACCTTGAAAAAGCGCGTGCACGGTTATCAATCGCAGTGCCTGTTGCCTTGTTTTTGATTTTATTCCTTCTTTACGCAGCCTTTCAATCTGTGAAACAAGCGTTATTGATCTTTTCAGCCATTCCACTTGCTGCCATTGGTGGTATCATCGCTTTATGGTTGCGCGATATGCCGTTTAGTATTTCCGCGGGTGTAGGTTTTATTGCCTTGTTTGGTGTAGCAGTATTAAACGGGATTGTGTTAGTGGCGGAGTTTAATCGCCTAAAAAAGGAAAAAACAGCGAATGGTTTACGGATTATTTTAGCTGGAACCCGAGTGCGTTTGAGACCAGTTATGATGACAGCAATGGTAGCTTCATTAGGTTTTTTACCAATGGCTATTTCAACTGGAAGTGGAGCTGAGGTACAAAAACCGTTGGCAACAGTTGTCATTGGTGGATTGATCACAGCTACTTTCTTAACCTTGTTTTTATTACCCGTTATGTACCGTTTAGTCGATAAAAATTCATTCCGTAAAAAAGGAAGGAAACAATCAAAAGTGGTAACATTGCTCCTCTTTTCACTGATGCTTCCTTCGTTGAATTATGCGCAACAAACAAAAACGCTGGAAGAATGTATCGCAATCGCTCGGGAAAAAAACCTCACTGTTAACGTCGCGGAATTAGCCATAGAGCAAGCTGCGTTGAATCGGAAATCATTGGTCGTCACTCCAAGAGCAAACATCGGATTGATGGTGGGGCAATACAATTCTGCTAATAAAACTGATAATAATATTACAGTAGAACAAAGCATCCCCTTTCCAACTGTTTATGCAAAGCAAAATGCAGTAGGATTAGCATCTCAACAATGGAAACAAGCCTCCAAAGAAGTGGTGCAATGGCGTATTGAACAAGAGGTGCGTGCTCGATATGAGGAGCTGTGTTGGTATGTTGCACAACGTAACTTCCTGGTGATGAATGATTCCATTTATGCGCAACTTGAAAAAAGCTTGGAATCCCGTTTCAATACGGGTGATATTACTCTTTTGGAAACACAATTAGGTAAAGTAAGTCGATTGGAACAGCAACAATTAGTACAATCCATTAACTTAGAAATCCAACGGGTTCAGTCGGCTTTACAAACGCTCATGCACGATGATCAATCAGTAGTGCCCAACCTTAACGAGTACCAGATTATACCACTAAAACCACTTGTGGATACAGCACAATGGAGTCAATTACCTGTTTTTCGTGAGATGATTTTTCAATTAGAAAAAAACGAATCAGAAATTGCACTCTTGCGTTCTCAACGGTTGCCAAGTATTTCAGTTGGATATTTCAATCAAACCCTCATTGGTTCACAAACGATTAATGGACAGGAGACTGTTTTTACAGGAGTTGATCGTTTTCAAGGTTTTACAATTGGAACATCCATTTCATTGTTCAATGGAAGCTACAAAGCGCAAGCAAAACAGTTAGCCATTGAATCAAAGAAAATAGTGCTTTCTTCTGAATTGGAACGGGAAACCTTATTCAATGAAAAGGAAAATCTAGTGAATAGTTGGAATCAGTTACAAGAACAACTATCACAATGGGATCAAACTGTTCGACCAGTGCTTGAATTGATGCAGAAACAAAATCAGCAAGCGTTCATAGAAGGAGAAATAAACCTTCAATTGATGTTGCTTAGTCAACAAACGATCGTTCAACATTACCTGACACACCAACAACTGATTTTTCAAGCCAATTCCATTGCACATCGCTTAAATGGATATTCAACCAATTAAAAAATAGAGCATCATGAAATTAATATATAGCATTATCGGAATCATCACCTTAATGGGTTGTTCCGCTGAAATCACAGAAAACACAACCAAAGCGACAACCGTATCTGATAAAATGATTGTGTTGAATCAAGCTCAAATACGCAACTCTGGTATTGAATTAGCGGAGCCAGTTGAACTACAAATTGGAGCCACCGTTCGGGTTTCAGGTACAGTTGAAGTGCCACCACAAAATAAAACTGCTATTAGTTTCCCTTTTGGTGGTTTTGTGAAGAGTATTCCAGTATTGGATGGGATGAATATCAAAAAAGGACAAGTACTCATTACGCTTGAAGATCCAACGATTATTCAATTACAACAAGATTATTTGGAAGCTATGAGTCAATTGGAATTTCTCCAACTCGAATACGAACGCCAGAAATCATTAAGTGATCAACAAATCAATAGTGGTAAAGTTGTGCAACAAGCAAAATCTAATTTTTTGAGTACTCAAGCACGCTGCAAGGGTATGAAACTCAAATTGGAAATAGCAGGTATCAATCCATCTGAAGTTGCGAAAGGGAACCTACAACGCGTAGTTAGTATTCGTTCACCCTTCAATGGAGTTGTGACCAAAATGAATGCCGCTGTTGGGCATTATGCAACGCCACAAGAAGTCTTGCTTGAAATTATTGACTTGAAACACTGTCATATTGAATTGTCTGTTTTCGAAAAAGATATTGCCTCGTTAAAAATCGGTCAGCGAGTACATGTAACGTTAATGAGTAGCACAGATGTGAAGCAAGCAACAATTTATCTGATAGGAAAAGAAATCAGCATGGAGCGAACTGTCAAAGTACATTGCCACCTCGACAATGAAGACGCCAGTATTATCCCTGGAGGTTTTGTACAAGCAGAAATCGATTTAACATCCCAAAAACAATTAACAGTTCCTTCAGATGCCGTTGTGAACTTGAATGGTAAAACAGTTGTATTTCACTTAAAAAACACTTCTAAACAAGGTAATATGTATGAAGCAAAAGAAGTAGAAGTATTGGGCGAAGAAAATGGTAGAACTGCATTTCGTTATAAGGATAGTCAAGATTCAAACAATCAAGCAGTGGTCGTTAAAGGAGCTTACGCAATCGTTTCTGCAATAGTTGTGAAAATGGAACCAGAAGAGTAGTTTGATAATTATGCTCATGCCAACTTCTATGAAAATAGGTAAGGTGTTATTAATGAAACATAAGGTATCTTTAGTAAACTCAAAAATAGTGCGAAAGATGGTGACATGTGCATTGATTTTTCAAAAAAAGATTAAGTTTGGTTGTGCGATAGTTGATCGTGCAACCAACTAATTCCAAAAACAATAAATGATGAAATTGATTTTAACCGTTGCGGTACTTTTTTTTACTTTTTTGGCAGTTGCCCAAAAACAAACCATTGTTATCAAAACTCCAACTACTTGTAATCACTGCAAAGTATGTGAAACCTGTGGTGGTAAATTAGAAACGGAACTCTATTTTGTCCGTGGAATAAAGGTGGTTACTTACAACGAAGAAGACATGACAACAACCGTTGTATACAAGGCTAAATTGATTACTCCAGAGCGCATTCGTCAAGAAATTGCAAAACTGGGTTTTGATGCAGATGGTGTTCAAGCTGATCCGAAAGGATATGAAAAACGAGATGATTGTTGTAAATAAATTCATGGCTTAGGAAACTATGTCATCCTAAGTGAAAACCAATTCAAATCCTATAGAATCAGTAAGTTAAACAAGTATCTTGTTTTTGCATAAATCACCACAATACTTGTGAAAGTGCAACTTCTAGTGTAGCTTTACGTATAGACTTGAATACTAAAACCAACTTCGATGAAAAATTGGATGATTACTACACTTACCCTAACCGTATTATTATTTGTTGGGTGTTCAAAATATACAACTCCACGTAAAGTAGAAAAGCGATTAGTAGAAGGATCTTGGAAAATAAGCACGTTCACTTTAGATGGTGTTTCTATCGCTGAAAATTATGCAACGGATATCTTTTCATTTGGTGAATCAGGCAAAATTTCAGTTAAAGGCGGAGTTCTTGCCAATGGGAGTTGGGAAATGGGTTTAATTAAAGATCCTGCAGTTATTTACCTTAGTTTTCCAGCTATTGGAGGATTGGAATACTTAGCCGACGATTGGCAAGTGCTTGAAATGAAAAAAGATATGATGCGTTTAAAACGAAACGATAGTAGTGGTTTAAGCAGCACCTTAGTTTTTAAAAAAACAGGTTCATAAAGTCTTCTAAATAGAGAACCTATTCTCCTTAAATTTTCCCTTTTAAATCACTATTTCATGGGAACTTTGGCCAGCTGAACTAGCTTATTCAACGATGGCTGTGAACAACTTCATAGAAAAGTGTTGCGAATATGGTTTAAGCTGTTAATTTTGTAGAAATGCTGAACGGATGACCGAAGAATTCAGAACGTATATTGAGCAAATTCGCAACAAATCGCGTGAACTGCACCAAAAACTGGTTGTAGAGCGTGAACGTTGTAGTTCAATGTCGGCTGAAGTAACACGTCTGGAAGAGTTGGTGCAAGGGCAAGCTGCTACATTAGAGGAACTTAATGCACAGTCGCAAGAAATGCAACAATTATTAAATGAACAGCGTGAACAAGTCCAACTATTGCAACAAGAAACATCGAAAGATTTAGCAATTGATGGATTGGTAAAAGAAATTGATTACTGCATACAACAATTAAAAATAGCGAATGAGTAAGATCTCCTTAAAAGTAGTTGTTGCGGGACGCACTTATCCATTAACCGTTCAAGAATCGGAAGTGGAAAAAGTACAACGTGCTGCCGATGACATTAATAAGGCCATCAAACAACTCCAAGAGAACTTTGCTGTTCGCGATATGCAAGATTTATTAGCAATGACGGCGTTGCAATTGTCTACTAAAAGTGGAAAAGCAGCTGCCCCAACATCCAATACGACAACTCCGGATTATTCCGAAGCTACTGAAGAACTTAAGCGTCTTGCTGAAGATTTGAGTACACTGTCGTAAGCTAAAAATCATTATTTCTTTCTACTTGTTTGCGTTTATCATCCAGTAAGCATTGGTTTTTTTTATTTTATAAAAACAAGATGGAATTAATAATAGGAAGTTTAATCGGATTAGTTGGAGGAGGTGTACTCATCTTTGTTATCCAACAAACATTACTCAAAAAACGTAGAGAACAAATTCTCAAGTCAGCCGAAATCGAAGGCGATGCAATGAAGAAAGAAAAGATTCTTCAAGCAAAAGAAAATTTCCTCAAACTCAAAGAAGAACATGAGGAAACAATTAAAGACCGCGAACGTCGCATGCAGTCTGCAGAAGATCGTGCTAAGGGCAAAGAAAAAACATTGAATCAGAAAATAGAGGAATTAGCTCGCAAAGAAAAAGATACGGATAAAATCCAAACTGATCTGAATACGAAGTTACAAGCCAACGATGTGCGTCAACAGGAATTGGATAAGATGCACCAAAAAAGGGTTGCAGAATTGACCAAAATAACTGGGATGTCTACCGAAGAAGCTAAAAATATGTTGATGGAATCCTTGAAGGATGAAGCGCGTACTGCTGCAATGGTTCATATCAAGGAAATCATGGAAGAGGCGAAACTAAACGCCAATCGTGAGGCAAAGCGAATCGTTATTCAAACCATTCAACGTGTTGCTTCTGAGCAAGCAGTAGAAAACGCTGTTTCTGTATTCAACATTGATTCAGACGAGGTAAAAGGGCGCATCATTGGCCGTGAAGGTCGAAATATTCGTGCACTTGAAGCTGCAACTGGTGTTGAGATCATTGTTGATGATACTCCAGAAGCAATTATCTTGTCTTGTTTTGATCCTGTTCGTCGTGAATTGGCACGATTAGCTTTACACCAATTGGTTTCTGATGGTCGTATTCACCCAGCTCGTATCGAAGAAGTGGTGGCGAAAACGAAGCGACAATTGGAAGAAGAAATTGCTGAAACAGGTCGACGTACATGTATTGATCTTGGGATTCATGGTTTACATCCTGAATTGACCCGAATGGTTGGTCGTATGAAATACCGTTCCAGTTATGGACAAAATTTATTGCAACACTCGCGCGAAGTAGCCAACCTATGTGCGATCATGGCAGCTGAGCTAGGTCTGAACGTTAAAGTGGCCAAACGCGCTGGATTATTACACGATATTGGTAAAGTTCCGGAAGAAGAACCAGAATTACCACATGCCATCCTTGGTATGAAAATCGCTGAGAAATATGGTGAAAAACCAGAAATCTTAAATGCGATTGGTGCTCACCACGATGAGATCGAAATGACATCGATGATTTCTCCGATTATCCAAGTATGTGATGCCATTTCAGGTGCACGCCCAGGAGCACGTCGTGAGGTTGTTGAGTCGTACATCAAACGAATCAAAGAATTGGAAAACCTAGCGCTTTCATACGAAGGTGTCAATAGCGCATTTGCTATTCAAGCAGGTCGTGAATTACGTGTGATGGTAGAAAGTGAAAAAGTAACAGACTTACGTGCAGACGAATTATCGTTCGCTATTTCTCAGAAAATACAGACGGAAATGACGTATCCTGGACAAGTAAAAGTAACTGTGATTCGCGAACGTAGATCGGTTAATTACGCAAAATAACTCCAAGTATGAATCGTATTGTAGCATTGAGTAATTTAAAAGGAAAACACATCCTTGTCTCAGGTGGTGCTGGATTCATCGGCTCCAATTTAGTGGAAGCATTACTTGAGCTTGGAGCAAAAGTGACTGTTTTAGATAACCTCTCAACAGGTTTTGAACACAATATAGAATCGTTCGCATCCAATGCGGACTTTTCTTTTTTAAAGGGTGATATCCGCGATCTTGACATGTGTAAAAAAGCGTTGATCGGGGTCGATGCGATTAGCCATCAGGCTGCATTGGGTTCTGTTCCACGTTCGATCGAATTTCCGCTCACAACACATGATGTAAATGCAACTGGATTTTTAACACTCTTGCATGCAGCAAAAGAATCAGGAGTTAAACGGTTCGTTTTTGCTAGTTCTTCTTCCGTTTATGGTGATAGCTTGGCTTCCCCAAAATCTGAAGGACAAGAAGGAAACGCGCTTTCTCCTTATGCCGTGACGAAACAGCTCAATGAACAATACGCAGGTGTTTATTTTCGTTTACACGAAATGGAAACAATCGGTTTGCGCTACTTTAATGTATTTGGTCCGCGACAAAATCCAGATGGTGTTTATGCAGCTGCGATTCCGAAGTTTTTGGATAAAATGAAAAACGGTGGCGAAATTGTTGTTAACGGTGATGGGAATCAAACCCGTGACTTCACCTACGTGCGCAACGCTGTATTGGCCAATTTACTTTCACTTTCAACCGAAAACACCGCAGCTTTTGGTCGTGTTTACAATGTCGCTTGTGGAAGAAGCCTTACCTTGAATGAAGTTATTGCTAGTCTTGAAATCGGATTGAAGAACAAATCTATTGAACTCAAGCATACAATCGCTTATGGACCAAAACGTGTAGGCGATATTCAAGACTCCTTGGCTTCCATTGCCAACATTGAAAACTTGATTGGTTATTCACCTAAATTCACCTTCGAAGAAGGCATAGAAGCATATTTGACCTATGAATTAGGATGTTGAAAAAGATCTACCAAGCTGAATTTGTGCAATCCGTTGTTACACTAATGACCGGAACAGTAATAGCACAAATCATTGCTTATTTGGTCTATCCTTTTCTCACCCGTATTTATTCAACCGATGAAATAGGTGAATTGGGTTTTTATACCCGTTTAGTGGCCTTTATCGCTGCTTTTGCAACAGCACGCTACGAGTTGGCACTTCCTATCGCAAAACGCGATCAACATGCATATCAATTATTCCGTTTGTCATTTCGCATTGCGTTTGTTGTACTAATTGCTGTAACGCTTGTTGGATTAGCGTATTACCTGTTCAAACCTTATCAGCTCTCAAATTTCGTTTTTGTACTTATGACAGTTGTAAGTGCCTACATTGCAGTTTGGATCAATCTCGGAACTTCATGGGCAATTCGCACAAAGGAATTTCGAAAAATTTCCATTCAACGGATTGTAAACGCACTATCTGTAAACAGTTTGCGATTGATTTTCGGTTTGTTTTCATTTGGATCCTTGGGACTGATTTTCGCTACCATGTTGGGTTCATTGTTTTCCATTTTCGTATTTGTGATCAGCTTTGGAAAACTCAAACGCGACAATTTATCGTTTCAAAATAAAAAACGCATGCGTGTCATGGCAGCTGAATTTAAACAGTTTCCAAAAATTAATTTACCACATGCTTTACTCGATTTGGGAGTTGATTTGGCTGTTTCATCGTTTATACTAGCATATTATGGTAAAAGTTTATTCGGCTCCTACAGTCATGCTTATTTGATGTTGCGATTACCATTATTGGTCATTGGACAATCGATTGGTCAAGTATTTTTTAATAAATGTTCAAGTTTGGTGAATGAAGGGAAATCGTGTTATCCGTTGTTGCTAAAAACGTTGAAAACCTTGTTCTTGCTTTCCATTGTTCCATTTACCATCTTATTTTTCTGGGGAGAGCCTATTTTTGAAGTGGTTTTTGGTGAAAAGTGGGGAGAATCAGGGCGTTTTGCTTCACTCCTTGCACCCTATTTGATGTTGAATTTTTTGGTATCGCCCGTTTCAAGTTTGCCCTTGGTATTGGGAAGGCAAAAAGAAATGTTCCTGATTGGCATTCTCGTTGGGCTTTTTCACCTCTTCATTTACGGTTTATTGCCGTTTTTGTATCTTGTTTCACCCACAAATAGTGTGGCGAACCTCCCATTCGAAATGTTGTTGAAAAGCACCATGATCGGTTTGTCGGCAATTTTAGTGATTGTATTATTCTTATACTTGCAGTATGCCAAATCTGGACGAAAAACAATTGCAAACTAATCTAACGACACCACATGCCGTTCTTTTGGCGAGCATGCTCTTTTTTCCCACACTTTTTTTTGGCAATGAATACTTTGCGCTACTCATTTCTTTTGTTGTATTAGCACTGTTTCGAAAAGACTGCTTGCACCTTGCACAACAATTCAAACAACATCCCTTTTCAAAACAATCTCTTGCTTTTTTCTGGCTTCCACTAGCGATCATCTCATGTTCACTTGTCAATAAATTGGTGAATGGTCATCCTATCTTTTGTTTGAAAGATTATTATGCACCCTTTATGTTGTTGCCATTGGTGTTGGTGACAGCTCGCTTTATCCATTCCCCCAAGTTGTTTCAATGGTTCGTACTACTTGTTGGAATTGAAGTGCTTTTCGGAATTGCTGAATACTTGTTCAATACACGTTCTTTTTTTATGGGAACAAGTGAAGAGTTTCAAATTTATTCCAAAGCATTATTGTACGATTCACGTGTATTTGGATTGTCAGCCAATTCATCCATTTTTGGGTTGAAATTATTGGTTGCGGCATTGTTTATAGAATATGCTGGGTTTAAAATTGGCTTGCGTTGGTTCATGCGGATGCTCTTACTCATTGGAATTATTATTTCGTTTAACCGTGCAGTAATTGTTGGCCTATTGTTTTTTTGGTTCGCTACATGGCTGCAATTAATATGGGTTAATCGGAAAGAAATCAAAAAAATTCACCTCTATTCGTTGTTTCAATTTCTCTCCATTATTTTACTCACAATTGTCATTTTTCAAGGTCCGTTACGCTACCAATTTTCTCGAGGTGGGTCAGAAGAAAACCTATTTTATGATGAAGGAGATAAACAACTTACTTACGCTGATTTTAATTTATCCTGTTCCGAACAACATGCCCTCATTTTAAAAGAAGGCGACGAATTAGATACAACTGGAAGTGTTTCGAAACTATTCCTGACCGCTACAAATGGAATTAATACTTCTGGAAGAAAACTGATTTGGATGAACTTTGGTGACTTTTTAGATCAGCATTTATGGTTTGGAAACGGGTCAGATAAACTCATGTTCAAAACCATCAATCAACGTGAACGAAAATTGGTCATGATGCATGCGCATAATTCCTTCTTAGAATTACTTGGAACAAATGGTGTATTGATCAGTTGTTTGTATCTGCTGTTCTATTTGGTGATTTGGAGTCGGAAAAACACTGTATTAGTATTGGCTATTTTAGCTTATTCCATGTTACAATATGGGGTTTTCTGGGGATTTTCGCTCCTGGATGTTATCTTTGTATTCATCTTAATTGCTCCCGTAAATTTAGTCCCTCTTGGAAACAGCAGCACTCGTACATAAGGTTGAACAACTTCCAGTTGAAACGCTGACAGTACATAAATACGGCCGTGATTTTCAAATTTACCCATGGCTAAAAAGTAGGTGGTTTCACAAAGTATTGATGGGCAGCGATGTGATGCAAGAAAAAAATGCCACTATACTCTGGACCCAAATCAAATCTATTTTCTACGGTTTTGGTAATTTTTTTCGAAAATACGACGCTTGGGTATTCACTAATAGCAGCGAACGAACTGAATTGGAAGGCAAGAACTACGATAAACTGTTTGATTATCTTGCAGCAAAAGGTCCTTTGAAAACCTTGTTGATCGAATTCCGTTTATTTAAACAATTTCCAAGAAAAACGGTACCTACCAAATACATTGTCTCCCGTTCGCCAATGGTTCTCTTTGAAGAAATCTATGCAAGATTATTTGTACGGAAATTTGAATTAAAAGGAACCGAATTAATCACACAAATTGAAAACGAATTGGGAGTGCAAATAGATGTGACTTCCATTTGCCGAAAATTCTTGGCACAATACCGAATGATGCGATTTTTTCTCTGGTTATTGCCCGCGCCTAAAGTGGTTTATTTAACCGTTTCGTATGCTAATTTTGGTTACATACGAGCATTCAAAGAACGAGGAATTCGTGTGGTAGAAATGCAACATGGATTAATTGGTGAAGGACATTATGCTTATTATTATGAAAAGGAATTCGATTCCAATCAGTTTCCAGATGATGTGATTGTTTTTGGAAATAATGACAAACAGTTTTTTGAGGAACAAACGAAATTCCCTCTAAAAAGAGTCGTTTCTTCAGGTCGATATATTATTGATTATTACCAAGAAAAAGCAATTGAAAACACCAATGAACTTCGATCGATTTGTGTTTCTCTACAAGATGGCACGTTGAGTGAAGAACTCCTATCGTTTATCTTAAAGTGCGATGAATTGCTTCCCTCAAAATTGAATTGGGTCATTCAAACACGTAGAACCCCCAAAGAAGTATATGAAGAACAATTTGATTTCCCAGCTAATATGCAGTTTGGAACATCAAGTGTTTATGAAGCAATCGCCACAACCGATGTACATTTGACAATCTATTCTACCACCGCTGTTGAATCGCTTTCTATTGGTAAGCCAACTGTATTATTCGATTTGAAAGGCAAAGCAACCGAGTTTTTAGGAAAATTAATTGGCGATAATCCATTTGTTCAACTGGTGCATTCACCCGCTGAATTTGTAAGCTACGTTCAACATTTTAAAGGGCATTCGTTAGAAGAAATTGCGGCATCAAATCGTGCGAATATTCAAGATCACTACAAAACGCAAATGGATGCGTATCTTCATACCTTGAAAAATGAAGTTACTCAAAAATAAATTGATTCAATCGCTTGGGATTTATACCCTTTCGAATGTGCTCAATTCGGCCATTCCGTTTTTGTTGTTGCCTCTACTCACGACCTACCTTGCGCCAAGTGATTACGGTGTGTTGACCAATTACAATTCCCTCATCAATATTTTGGTCCCGTTTGTCAGTTTGAATCTCATGGCTTCCTTACAGGTGATTTTTATCAAAGATAAAGCGGAATTTCCTTCCTATATCAGTAGCGGAATGGCAACAATGGGAGCATTGACACTCTTTTTCTCCATTTTATTGTTCGTGTTTTCAGCCCAATTAGAAGAACTACTGGGAGTTCCACGTCGGTTTATTTACCTCACAGCCGTTTATGCAACGTACCAAAATTTGGTAGAAGTTGTACTTTCTATTTGGCGTATGGAAGAAAAAGCACTTTCCTATGGTATCTTCCGTGTTGCGCGAACCATCATTGAATTGTCTATTGCAGTTATTTTAATAACCGTTTTTGGGCTGTCATTTGAAGGAACCATTTATGCTTTGATCTATTCTTACGGAGCAGGAGCAATTGTTACAATCTATATTTTGTTTCGAAAAGGATTACTTGTCAACAACATTCAAAAACGCCATGTGATGCACTTAATCACCTATGGTTTGCCGTTAATTCCGCATGTATTGGGTGGCGTGATTGTGATGTATTCAGATAAATTAGTGCTCACGTATTATCATGGTTTGACTTCAAATGGCATCTACAGCGTTGGATTTATGGTGGGACAAGTCATTGGATTATTGCAAAACTCGTTTAATCAAGCTTGGGTGCCATGGGTATTCAAGAAATTAAAATCAGGTTCACACAGTGAAAAGTTGTCAGTTGTAAAATGGACTTATATTTATTTCATCGGAATTTTGGTCATCACAGGATTGTTTTACCTCTGCACACCGTTGATTTTCTATTTCTTGGGGAAATCGTACGGAGCTGGAATGGAATTAGTACTGTGGATTGCTTTGGGATTCGCATTCAACGGCATGTACAAAATGGTAGGAGTGTATTTTTTCTACGAAGAACGCACCAGACCCATTGCCTTGGTTTCTATTTTAACAGCGGTTGTAAATCTCTTATTGATCCTTTGGTGGGTGCCTGATTATGGTTATACCGGCGCATCCATAGCTACCATGATCGCACTTTTCTTGCAATTTATAGCGACTTGGATCTGGAGTTTCTCCGTTACCAAAATGCCGTGGAATTTAAAATCAGAAGACAGTGAAGCTTAAACTACAGCAATTTACAAGCGGATGGAATGTGAACGATTGGATCGTTGCATACCTCATTTTTATCAGCACGTTTTATGTGAAACTCGCTCCGATTGGTATTGTAGCACTCATGCTTTCGGTTCTTTTTAAACATAAAACGTGGGATGAAACGCGCATAATCTTGTTTGATTTCCGAAAACCGGGAATTTGGATGATCCTGTTTTACGTCTACCATTTTGTAGGAATGCTCTGGTCAACAAATAGTGCCTTTGGCTGGGCTGATATTGGGATGAAAGCCTCTTTTTTGCTGATTCCAGTACTTTTTGCTTGGGGGAAATTTACGCTTAGTTGGTCGAAAGCACTCACGCTATTGACCATTAGTTTAGTGATCACTGTGATCTATTTACTTGGTTGGGCAGCGTTTAAATCTATTTACCATCAAGAAAACAATCGCTGGGCTTATTTCTTCGAATCAGAATTTTCAGCCTTTATGCACAGAAGTTATTTTGCGACCTATTGTGTACTCGGTGCAGTTGTTTCATTTGTGTTTTATTGGCAAGGTAGAGCTAAGAAGTGGTATGCTTTTGCGTTTGTGCTCTTATCCATTGCAACCGTTTTAACCATGTCGAAAGCGGGAATCATTCTCTTATTGCTTGCTTTCGTATGTTTAATTGTTTGGTTAATCATTAGTAAGAAACAATGGCTCTTTGGGATCATAAGTTTAGTTGGAAGCGTTGGAATGGTGCTTTTTCTCGTTTTTTCCAATTCAGGTGTTGCTTCACGATTAAAAGAAACATCGAAAGCCCTATCGAATATTTCAACAACCAACAATCCAAGTACGGAAAGCAATGCAGCGCGAATTATCATGTGGTCAACTGCACGAAAAGTGATTGCTAATCATTGGTTTTTGGGAGCAGGAACAGGCGATGTGAAAGACGAATTGATTGCCAAAAACTGGGAACTCAACAATACGGGAGTTGCCGAAAGTAAACTCAATGCACACAATCAATACCTCAATACGTGGGTGCAATTGGGATTTGTTGGATTTATTTTATTGATCGGTATTTTTATCAGTCAACTCATTCAAGCATGGAAATCCAAACAACTCCTATTGTCACTTTTTGTACTTATTTTCAGTTTGTCATTCGCTGTAGAATCGTTTGTTGAAACCCAAGCCGGCATTGTGCCATTTTGTATCTTAACGCTTGTTTTCTTCGGATTAAAACAAGAAAAAGCCTAATTTAAGGCTGTAATACTCACCAAACTTAAAAAACTCAAATTACCCATGGACAACAGAGAACTTTTAGTTGCAATCTTTTCAATCGCAGCTGGTACTTTTTCCATCGCAGCAAGTGTTTTTAATTGGGAGTTTTTCTTTAATAGTCGAAAAGCAACCCTCTTTATGAACTTGTTTGGGAGAAATGGTACTCGGATATTTTACACTCTTTTGGGGCTGTTTTTGATTCTCTTGGCTCTGAGCATGTTTATGAAAACGACCTAGTTACGGTCAGCAGCCAAAGCTATTCGTAATGGATAAATTCAACTCAGTTTGTTTTCATCAAATTCAATTTTTCCACTACCACTTCACGCTCAACACCATCGTGTAATAACACTAGTGTTACCTGTTGATCAGCCTCTGGGACCAATCCATTATTGAGCATTTCACACCATTGATCTGTAGAAAAATTTCCAAAATTCTCACCGTTGACTTCAAGGATTTGATCACCAATACGAATTCCCTTTTTATCAGCATCTGAACCAATAATAACCATTCGCACCTCCAATTTTTCACCCGTATACATTGGAGTCATTCCAAAATGCTCAAAAGTGGTGTTTACAAAATCATCCGTTGGGATCAAACTAATTTCATTGGTAAACCAGTTAACGATCACACGGTAATGCTTTAAGAATTTGGTTCCTAATGTCCGTGCCCCATGGTCAAATGAAACGACTTGGTTTGGGATGGTCAGGTTACCCAATGTTGTTTTCTCAACTGTTGCTGAATAAGACGAATCTACTCCCTCTAAGCCATACAATCCTGAATTATTTGCACCAAAGGAAACAACAGGTTGTGTTATTTTACCTTGTTGATTTAACTTCGAATAAATAGCTTGAGAAGTGCTGAAATAACCGTTAGAACCTGTATCGAACGTGACATTTTTATCCATGATACTGTCATACGAAATGTCAATTTTCGGTGTATGTGTGCCTGCTTGTACAAAGGGAATTCGAATCGCATTCGCAGGAATGTCAAACGAAGCGATGGTATCTGAAATCGTAATAATTTTACGCTCGTAATCGAACTGCCAAATCGCTGATTTCATGAGATTCGCCCCAACAAAACCATCCACATCCAAACAAGCAATGACATTGGACCGTTTTAAATCAGCCACTGCAGCTCCCGTTTCGATAAAATGAATTCCGCCAATAAGCATTTCAGGCATTTCAACAAAATTGAGGGATTCTTTTTTCCCTTGTGAATCGCCTGTTTTTTGCTGTAGAGCTGGTTGCAGTTTCAATTCAGCTGCTAATTCTTCTGTTATCACATTTGGAGCACCTGTATCAACCATAAAGTCGTAATCTTTTCCATTGATATTCACTTGAATGACAACCAATCCTAAACGCATTTCGAATGGAATTTCAGCAGTAAATGCTGGTTGTTCAACCGCACCTTTATTCATGAGTTTTGCCATTTTTAGCGAACTACATGATGAAATAAGCAATAACAGTATGCTAATTGATAAGAGTTGTTTCATGGGATTTATTGAAATTGAAAGATACAAAATGTTCGTTTGCAGGGAGTTATTTCAAGGAAACCTTGTTTTAGTTAAACTTAAAAAAAATCAGTAATCCCGCAACATTACGGAATGTATAACATTCAAAAACAATGAGTTATACTAGATTCACATTAATTTCTATCCAACCTATCACTATTTAATTGCTATTCTAACAGAATATGAATTGAACTTCGAAAAGGTTCAATCGATCATAAACAAAAATCCCCGTTCACACATTGCAAACGGGGATTCGATATGAAGTTATTCTTCTTTCTTAGTGAGCGTTTTCCAATGAAGTTAATTCTTCTTGGTTTGCTACAATCACTTTTTGGAATTTGCGAACTCCTGTTCCAGCTGGAATCAAGTGACCAACGATCACGTTTTCTTTCAAGCCTAACAAGTGATCTTCTTTTCCAGAGATCGCTGCTTCGTTCAATACTTTGGTTGTTTCCTGGAAGGAAGCCGCAGAAAGGAACGATTGCGTTTGCAATGACGCACGTGTGATACCTTGAAGCAATGAAGACGAAGTAGCTGGAACTGCATCACGCGATTCAACCAGCTGTTTGTCAGCACGTTTCAATTGTGAGTTTTCATCACGTAATCTACGTGAAGTAACAATCATACCTGCACGTAATTCAGGAGATTCACCTGCATCTACAACAACTTTCATTCCGTAGATAGAGTCATTTTCCTCCATGAAATCTGCTTTGTGTACCGATTGTCCCTCAAGGAAACGCGTATCACCAGCATCAATGATTTCCACTTTAAGCATCATCTGACGAACGATTACTTCGAAGTGTTTGTCATTGATTTTCACACCTTGTAAACGGTAAACCTCTTGGATTTCATTCACAATGTATTCCTGAACTTTCGTAGGACCTTGGATATTTAAGATGTCATTTGGCGTAGTTGCACCGTCAGATAACGATTGACCAGCACGAACGAAATCGTTTTCTTGTACCAAGATATGTTTAGAAAGTGGAACCAAGTATTTGCGAACGTCACCGTTTTTAGAAGTTACTTGAATTTCACGGTTACCACGTTTGATTTTACCGAATTCAACGATACCGTCAATTTCAGAAACCACCGCAGGATTAGATGGATTACGTGCTTCGAATAATTCCGTTACACGTGGAAGTCCACCCGTGATATCTCCCGTTTTACCAGCAACACGTGGGATTTTCACAAGAATAACACCCAGTTCAGCTTTATCACCTTCATTTACAGAAATGTGAGAGTCAACTGGAATGTTGTATTCGCGTAAAACCTCTTTCGTTTTTGCATCAACGATATGAATCGCAGGGTTTTTCTTTTTATCACGTGATTCAATGATCACTTTTTCAGTAAATCCTGTTTGCTCATCGACCTCTTCACGGAAAGTAATTCCTTCGATGATGTTTTCAAAGACAACTTTACCAGAAACTTCCGAAATGATTACCGCATTGTATGGATCCCATTTACAAATTACATCTCCTTTTTTAACGGTTGCTGGTCCATTGATCATCATTTCAGAACCATAAGGAACATTCGATGTCATTAAGATTACACCTGTTTTAGGATCAGTTATTTTCAATTCAGCAGAACGTCCAACAACAATTGTTTTAATTTCACCATCTGCACCTTTACGCTCAATTGTACGCAATTCGTCGATTTCTAATCTACCAGCAGATTTTGCTTTTAAATCAGATTCGTCTGTCGTATTCGATGCTGTACCCCCAACGTGGAATGTACGTAATGTCAACTGTGTACCTGGCTCACCAATTGATTGTGCTGCCACAACTCCAACTGCATCACCTTCCTGTGCAGGACGGTGAGTTGCCAAGTTTCGTCCGTAACATTTCGAACAAACTCCACGACGCATTTCGCAAGTCAATACAGAACGGATTTCAACTTCTTCGATTCCCGCTTTTTCGATGATTTCACCAACGTTCTCAGTAATCAATTCGCCAGCATTGACGATCAATTCTTCTGTATCTGGATGGAAAATATCGTGTACTGAAGTACGACCAACAATACGGTCATACAATGGTTCAACAACATCGTCATTTTTCTTCAACGCTGTCGCAATCAAACCACGTAATGTACCACAATCGTCTACGTTAATGATAACATCTTGTGCTACATCGACCAAACGACGTGTTAAGTAACCCGCATCGGCTGTTTTCAATGCCGTATCGGCCAAACCTTTACGAGCACCGTGAGTCGAAATAAAGTATTCTAAGATCGATAAACCTTCCTTAAAGTTGGAAAGAATCGGGTTTTCAATAATTTCTTGAGCTGAAGCACCAGATTTTTGCGGTTTCGCCATCAATCCACGCATACCAGACAACTGACGAATTTGTTCTTTCGAACCACGTGCACCAGAGTCAAACATCATGTAAATTGAATTGAAACCTTGGTTGTCATTTTTCAACTGCTCCATCAACGTGTGTGTCAAACGAGAGTTGGTATGCGTCCAGATATCAATAATTTGGTTGTAACGCTCATTGTTAGTGATAAGACCCATGTTGTAATTCGCCATTACATCTTTCACTTCTTTCTCAGCCTTTTCAACTAAAAGTACTTTCTCTTTCGGGATGATAATATCTTCCAAGTTGAATGACAAACCACCTTTGAAGGCCATTTGGTAACCCAATTCTTTGATATCATCAAGGAACTTAGCTGTTTTAGCTGTTCCACATACTTTTAATACATGACCGATAATATCACGCAACGCTTTTTTCGTCAATACATCATTGATAAATCCTACTTCGCGTGGAACAACTTCGTTGAACAATACACGACCACAAGAACTATCAATCATCATCAACGTTGGCACACCTTGCTCGTTCAAATCATAGGATTTAACCTTGATTGTTGCGTGCAAGTCTAATTTACCTTCATTGTGCGCAATGATTACTTCTTCTGGAGAGTAGAAAATACTTCCTTCACCTTTAACAGTATGTTCAGGTGTTGTAACACGTGCTTTTGTGATATAATACAGACCCAAGACCATATCCTGAGAAGGTACAGCAATTGGAGCACCGTTAGCAGGATTCAAAATGTTATGAGAAGCAAGCATCAACAATTGAGCTTCCAAAATTGCAGCGTTACCTAATGGTAAGTGAACCGCCATTTGGTCACCATCGAAATCGGCATTGAAGGCTGTTGTTACCAATGGGTGCAAACGAATTGCTTTTCCTTCAATTAATTTCGGCTGGAATGCTTGAATACCCAAACGGTGAAGCGTAGGAGCACGATTCAGTAATACAGGATGTCCTTTCAATACGCTTTCAAGGATATCCCAAACAACTGGCTCTTTTCTATCAACAATTTTCTTCGCTGATTTCACAGTTTTAACGATACCACGTTCAATCATCTTACGAATGATAAACGGTTTGTATAGTTCGGCAGCCATATCTTTTGGCAAACCACATTCATGCAATTTCAAATCCGGTCCAACAACAATTACGGAACGCGCTGAATAATCGACACGTTTACCCAATAAGTTTTGACGGAAACGACCTTGTTTACCTTTCAATGAATCAGAAAGGGATTTCAATGGACGATTGGATTCTGTTTTAACCGCAGATGCTTTACGAGAGTTGTCGAACAATGAGTCAACAGCTTCTTGCAACATACGTTTCTCATTACGCAAGATTACCTCTGGCGCTTTGATCTCGATCAATCGTTTCAAACGGTTGTTACGGATAATTACTCGACGATAAAGGTCATTCAAATCCGAAGTCGCGAAACGACCACCATCCAATGGAACTAGCGGACGCAATTCTGGTGGAATCACCGGAACAACTTTCACGATCATCCATTCAGGACGGTTATCAATACGTGTTTGTGATTCACGCATCGCCTCAACAACTTGTAAACGTTTCAATGCTTCGTGTTTACGTTGCACAGATGTTTCGTTGTTTGCTTGGTGACGCAAATCGTACGATAATTGATCCAAATTCATTCTACGCAATAAATCGTACAATGCTTCTGCACCCATTTTCGCGATAAACTTATTTGGATCTGTATCCTCTAAGTATTGATTCTCACGAGGAAGTGTATCAAGGATATCCAAGTACTCTTCTTCTGTGATGAATTCTTTTTCTGATAAAGAAGCACCATCCAAATTGGTCGCAATACCTACTTGAATAACGACATAGCGCTCATAATAGATAATTTGATCCAATTTTTTTGTTGGCAATCCCAATAAGTAACCAATTTTATTTGGCAACGAACGGAAATACCAAATGTGCGCAACTGGAACCACCAATGAAATGTGTCCCATACGCTCACGACGTACTTTTTTCTCTGTAACTTCTACACCACAACGGTCACATACGATTCCTTTGTATCGGATCCGTTTGTATTTACCACAATGACACTCATAATCTTTTACTGGACCGAAAATTCGTTCACAAAAGAGACCATCACGTTCTGGTTTGTATGTACGATAGTTAATCGTTTCGGGCTTCAACACTTCCCCACTTGACTGCTCCAGAATTAATTCTGGAGAAGCCAATGAGATAGTAATTTTGTTAAAAGCACTTTGTTTTTTTGGTAATTCTTTTCTGTAAGCCATTCTATTTGCTTGCTTTAATTCATTCAACAAATCCGCCTGTCCTGCAACTGCAGGTTCTTAGTCCATGGAAATACTCAAACCAAGACCTCTTAACTCATGCAACAATACGTTGAATGATTCAGGAATACCTGGTTCAGGAATGTTGTCTCCCTTCACAATTGCTTCATAAGCTTTTGCACGACCAGTTACATCATCTGACTTAAGTGTCAAGATTTCTTGTAGGATATTTGCAGCACCAAATGCTTCCAATGCCCAAACCTCCATTTCACCAAAACGCTGACCTCCAAACTGAGCTTTACCACCCAATGGTTGTTGCGTAATCAATGAGTATGGTCCGATTGAACGTGCGTGCATTTTATCATCAACCATGTGAGAAAGTTTCAACATGTAAATGATTCCAACAGTCGCAGTTTGATCGAAACGGTCTCCTGTTCCTCCATCATATAAGTACGTTTTCCCTGATTTCGGAACTCCCGCTTTTGCAGTCCATTCGTCAATTTCAGAAGGTTTTGCACCATCAAAGATCGGAGTAGCGAATTTCACACCTAATTTTTCTCCTGCCCATCCTAGAACTGTTTCATAAATCTGACCCAAGTTCATACGAGAAGGTACACCCAATGGATTCAACACGATATCAACCGGTGTTCCATCTTCCAAGAAAGGCATGTCTTCAGCACGAACGATATTAGCTACGATACCTTTGTTACCATGACGACCAGCCATCTTATCACCCACTTTCAACTTACGTTTCTGAGCAACATAAACTTTAGCCATTTTCACGATACCTGCAGGTAGTTCATCTCCAACAGAAATATGGAATTTCTTACGTTTGTAGATTCCTAACAAGTCATTTGCTTTGATTGTAAAGTTGTGTAACACACGACTTACAAGCGCATTGATATGTGCATCAGCAGTCCAAACAGTAGGATTAACAATTGTATAGTCAATTGCGATCAAATTTTTCTGAGCGAACTTCGTACCTTTCTTAATGATCTCTTCCTTAAAGTTATTGAAAACTCCAGTTGATTTATGCTCACCAAGAACTGATAACAATTTATCAACCAAACGGTCTTTCAATACCGCATAGTCTTTATCGTATTCGGTATCCAAAACTTCCAATACTGGTTTGTCTTGAGCTTTCGATTTACGATCTTTAATAGCGCGAGAGAACAATTTTTTCTCGATCACAACACCTCTTAATGAAGGTCCTGCTTTCAAGGAAGCATCTTTCACATCACCTGCTTTATCACCAAAGATAGCACGTAATAATTTTTCTTCTGGTGACGGATCTGTTTCACCTTTTGGTGTAATTTTTCCGATCAGAATATCACCTTCTTTGATTTCAGCACCGATACGGATCAAACCGTTTTCGTCTAAGTCTTTTGTTGCTTCTTCACTCACGTTTGGAATATCAGAAGTTAACTCTTCCATTCCACGTTTTGTATCACGCACATCTAATGTATACTCATCAATGTGAATAGATGTAAAGATGTCGTCACGTACTACACGCTCAGAAATAACAATCGCATCCTCAAAGTTGTAACCTTTCCATGGCATGAACGCCACTTTCAAGTTTTGACCTAAAGCCAACTCACCACCTTGTGTTGCATAACCTTCACAAAGTACTTGACCTTTTTCAATACGGTCACCTTTACGAACAATCGGTTTTAAGTTGATTGTTGTACTTTGATTGGTTTTTTGGAATTTCGTTAAACCATAACGTGTTACTTCGCTATCGAAACTAACCAATTTATCCTCATTTGACCAGTCGTAACGAATCACGATTTCATTCGCATCAACGTATTCAACAGATCCAGGACCTTCAGCATTAATCAATACACGAGAATCACGTGCTACAAGCTGTTCAATACCTGTTCCTACAATCGGAGATTGTGGTTTCAATAACGGAACTGCTTGACGTTGCATGTTAGATCCCATCAATGCACGGTTGGCATCATCATGTTCCAAGAAAGGAATAGAAGATGCTGCAATGGATGCAATTTGATTTGCACCAACGTCCATTAAAGTCAAATCTTTTGGAGCAACAACAGGGAAATCACCTTCAAAACGAGCTTTCACAAGATCAGAAAGGAAATTACCTTTATCATCAATTAGGGCATTTGCCTGAGCAATCATTTTTTCATCTTCCTCTTCGGCAGACAAATAGATTGGTTCAGTAACAGTATCCACTTTACCATCAACTACTGAACGGTAAGGTGTTTCAATGAAACCTAATTTATTTACTTTGGCAAATACACACAAAGAAGAGATCAAACCAATGTTTGGACCTTCTGGTGTTTCAATCGTACAAAGACGACCATAGTGTGTATAGTGTACATCTCGAACCTCAAAACCTGCACGCTCACGTGAAAGTCCACCTGGCCCTAGTGCAGACAAACGACGCTTGTGAGTTACCTCAGAAAGCGGGTTGGTCTGATCCATAAATTGAGACAATTGGTTGGTTCCGAAGAAAGAATTGATAACGGAAGAAAGTGTCTTCGCGTTGATCAAGTCAATTGGAGTAAAGACTTCGTTATCACGAACGTTCATACGTTCACGAATTGTACGAGCCATACGTGCCAATCCAACACCAAACTGTGCATATAATTGTTCACCTACAGTACGAACACGACGATTTGACAAGTGGTCAATATCATCTACATCTGCTTTAGAGTTGATCAATTCGATCAAGTACTTAATGATGCAAAGGATATCGTTTTTCGTCAAGACACGTGATTCTTCCGAACTATCGATGTTTAATTTCTTATTCATTCGGTAACGACCTACCTCACCTAAATCGTAACGAGCATCAGAGAAGAACAACTTCTCGAAAACGCCTTTAGCCGTTTCATAATCAGGTGGTTCAGCGTTACGTAATTGACGGTAGATGTGTTCAACAGCTTCTTTTTCAGAGTTTGAAGTATCTTTTTGAAGCGTGTTATAGATGATTGTATAATCGGCCGTATTTGCATCTTCTTTGTGGAAGATGAGTGTTTTCACACCAGCATCAACGATCAAATCAATGTGGAATTCTTCCAACATTGTTTCACGATCGAGGATTACCTCATTACGTTCAATTGATACCACTTCACCTGTGTCCTCATCACCGAAATCTTCGATCCATGATTTCAATACACGAGCTGCCAAACGGCGACCCACGCATTTTTTCAAGTTTACTTTGGTCGCTTTTACTTCGTCAGCTAATCCAAAGATTTCAAGAATATCTTTATCGGTTTCATAACCAATTGCTCGGAACAAAGTTGTAACAGGTAATTTCTTCTTACGGTCGATGTAAGCGTACATTACATTATTGATATCTGTTGCGAACTCAATCCAAGATCCTTTGAAAGGAATCACACGTGCCGAGTACAATTTAGTACCATTAGCGTGACGGCTTTGACCGAAGAACACACCCGGAGAACGGTGCAATTGAGAAACGATTACACGTTCCGCACCATTGATCACAAATGATCCTTTAGGCGTCATGTAAGGAATCGTCCCTAAATATACATCCTGCACGATTGTTTCAAAATCTTCGTGCTCAGGGTCTGTACAATACAATTTCAATTTTGCTTTTAGCGGAACGCTATAAGTCAAACCACGTTCGATACACTCTTCAATGGTGTAACGGGGTGGGTCGATGAAGTAATCGAGGAACTCCAACACGAATTGATTACGTGTATCAGTAATTGGGAAGTTCTCCGAAAATACCTTGTACAATCCTTCACTTTCACGATTTTCAGGTGTTGTTTCCAATTGGAAAAACTCCTGGAAGGATTTTAGCTGAATATCCAAGAAATCTGGATAAGCGAACTGATTTTTGCTTGATGCAAAATTAATTCTCGTTAATGTGTTGCTTGATGTCGCCAAGGCTAAATGTATTTAATTGAGAATGGAATTTATTCTTTGTATGCTGAAAAACAGGAAAGGGCACCAGCCCAATGGGCGGTGCCTTTCCTGTAAATAAAGTAATGAATTACTTAACTTCAACTTCTGCTCCAGCTTCTTCCAAAGCTTTTTGAAGAGCAATAGCTTCGTCTTTAGAAATTCCTTCTTTCAATGCTGTAGGAGCTCCGTCAACTAAGTCTTTAGACTCTTTCAAACCGTTACCAGTTAATTCTTTTACCAGTTTCACAACTGCTAATTTGTTAGGACCACCAGCTTTCAAGATTACATCGAATTCTGTTTTTTCAGCAGCAGCTTCAGGAGCTGCACCACCAGCCATCATAACCGGAGCAGCAGCTGCAGGTTCGATACCGTACTCATCTTTCAAGATTGTTGCTAACTCGTTAACTTCTTTTACTGTAAGATTTACTAACGTTTCTGCGATTTGTTTTAAATCAGCCATTTTATTGATTTTTAAAAAGGTTCTTAATAATTTGTTTACTTATGCTCGTTCTTCGAGCGTTTTAAGGATTCCAGCAATTTTCTGACCACCACCTGTAAGTCCTGAAACAACATTTTTCATAGGGCTTTGTAGCAATCCGATAATGTCGCCAATCAATTCTTCACGTGATTTAATTGCTTCTAATGTATTCAATTGATCATCGCCAATAAATACAGCTTCGTCAATGTAAGCACCTTTTAAAAGTGGTTTAGCATTCTTTTTGCGGAATTCTTTAATCAATCGTGCAGGTGCATTACCTACTTCGGCGAACATGATAGAAGTTGGTCCAGCCAATACTTCAGCCAATTGTCCATAATTTCTACCCTCAACACGATCCATCGCTTTTGATAGCAAGGTATTTTTTACAACACGTAAAGTAATACCTGCGTGAAAACATCGACGACGTAACTGGTTGATTGAATCTACCGAAAGTTCAGATGTATCTGCAAGATAAACGACGTTTGCTTGAGATAAATCTTGAGCAAGATCGTCAATGTACTGTGATTTTTGATCTTTATTCATTCTTCAAGATTATAAAGCTACTACAGATTTCGCATCGATTTGGATACTTGGCGACATTGTAGAACTGATGAATATACTTTTGATGTATGTTCCTTTTGCAGCAGACGGCTTCAATTTGATCAATTGTTGGATCAATTCAAAAGCGTTATCTCTGATCTTTCCTCCTTCGAAGCTAGATTTTCCGATAGACGTATGAATGTTACCATACTTGTCAACTTTAAAGTCAATTTTACCTGCTTTAACTTCTTCAACGGCTCTACCAACTTCCATCGTCACAGTACCTGTCTTAGGGTTCGGCATTAAACCGCGTGGTCCTAGAACACGTCCTAGAGCCCCCACTTTACCCATAACAGAAGGCATTGTGATAATTACGTCGATATCTGTCCAACCACCTTTGATTTTCTCGATGAAATCATCTAACCCAACGAATTCAGCACCTGCTGCTTTTGCTTCAGCTTCCTTGTCTGGAGTACACAATACAAGTACGCGTACATCCTTTCCAGTTCCGTGTGGCAAAGCTACAGTTCCACGAACCATTTGATTCGCTTTACGTGGATCAACACCTAAGCGAACACTAATGTCCACCGAAGCATCAAACTTCGTAGTTGTAACGTTTTTAACTAAATCACACGCTTCCACTAAGGTGTAGGTTTTAGTTAAGTCGTACTTAGCTAAAACCTCTTTTCTTTTTTTAGAAATTCTTCCCATGATGATAACGCTTATTTAGTTGCAGGTGCTTCACCACCTTTAACAGTTACACCCATACTTCTTGCCGTTCCAGCTACCATTTTCATGGCTGAATCAACTGTAAAACAGTTCATGTCAGGCATTTTATCTTCAGCGATTAATCGAACCTGGTCCCAAGACATAGATCCAACTTTAGTTTTGTTTGGTTCAGACGAACCTTTTTTCAACTTAACGCTGTCGATAATTTGTATCGCCGCTGGTGGAGTTTTGATGACAAAATCGAACGATTTGTCACTGTATACAGTAATCACACATGGTAATACCTTTCCAGGTTTGTCCTGCGTACGAGCATTATACTGCTTGCAGAATTCCATAATGTTGACCCCTTTTGCACCAAGTGCGGGACCAACTGGAGGTGCTGGATTGGCTTGACCACCTTTGATCTGTAATTTGATCAATGCTGCTACTTCTTTAGCCATTGTTATTTATATTGTGTAGTCAAACGTGAGCATTAAAGGGAAGCTTTAATCAATACGCTCACTTCTACGGTTAATACATTGTTATTATTCTTTCTCGACTTGCATGTAGCTTAGCTCCAACAAGTTTTTTCGTCCGAATATTTTGACCATAACTTTCAATTTCTTTTTGTCTTCGTTGATTTCGTCAACGACACCTGAGAAATTATTGAATGGTCCATCAATTACTTTGACTGCTTCACCAATAACAAAAGGAATTTTCATTTCTTCTTCTGTTTCGGATAGTTCGTCAACTTTACCTAAGATGCGATTCACTTCTGATAAACGCATTGGTTGTGGATCACCACCTTTTTCTGCGCCTAAGAAACCAATCACGTTTGGTATTCCTTTGATTACGTGAGGAACTTCACCAACAAGTGACGCTTCGATCAACACATAACCAGGTAAATAAGCTTTTTCTTTACTGATTTTCTTACCATTTCTGATTTGAAAAACCTTTTCAGTAGGAATTAGCACCTGCGATACGTAATCATCCAGTTTTAAACGAGAAATTTCAAGATCCAAGTATTCTTTTACTTTTTTCTCTTTTCCGCTCACCGCACGTACTACGTACCAACGCTTTTTAATATCACCCATTTCTAATTAGGACTAAAACATTGAGTAAATAAATCCAAGCGCACCTTTCCAAGTTTCACCACCTGTGATACCAAAAACAGTATCCATCACAAAAACCAACAATGCAAAAATAACAGAAGCAACCACTACAATAAGTGCATTACTTTGTAACTCTTTCCAAGTCGGCCACGAAACGTTCTGAGTCATCTCAGTAACAGTTTCGCTAAAATAGTTTTTAAACTTTGACACGGCTATTATTCTTTTTAGTTGCGCGGGCGGCTGGGCTCGAACCAACGACCAATGGTTTTGGAGACCACTACTCTACCAACTGAGCTACGCCCGCGGAAAAAGGGGAGTTTACCTCCCCTTCTTTATTCTCTTTTCTATCGTTAAAATTAAGCGATAATCTCAGTAACTTGACCAGCACCTACAGTACGACCACCCTCACGGATAGCGAAACGAAGACCTTTGTCCATTACTACAGGAACGATTAATTTAACATTGATACTAACGTTATCACCTGGCATAACCATTTCACGTCCTTCTTCTAAGAAGATCTCTCCAGTTACGTCAGTCGTACGGAAGTAGAATTGAGGACGGTATTTGTTATGGAACGGTGTGTGACGTCCACCTTCTTCTTTTTTCAAAACATAGATTTCAGCTTTGAAGTCAGCGTGTGGTTTAGACGAACCTGGTTTACATACAACCATACCACGTTTGATTTGAGATTTCTCAATACCACGTAATAATAGACCTACGTTATCACCAGCTTCACCGCGATCTAAGATCTTACGGAACATCTCTACCCCAGTTACAGTTGAAGTTAATTTCTCTTCACCCATTCCTAAGATTTCAACTGGATCTCCAGAGTTGATTACACCTGTTTCGATACGACCTGTTGCAACTGTACCACGACCTGTGATCGTAAATACATCTTCAACTGGCATCAAAAACGGCTTGTCAACATCACGTGGAGGCAATTCGATGTATGTGTCAACTGCGTCCATCAATTCGTCGATTTTAGCAACCCACTCAGCTTCTCCGTTCAATGCACCAAGTGCAGAACCTTGAATAACTGGAGCATTGTCACCATCGTAGTCGTAGAAAGACAACAATTCGCGCACTTCCATCTCAACCAATTCAAGAAGCTCAGCATCGTCAACCATATCCACTTTATTCATGAATACAACTAAACGAGGAACTCCTACTTGGCGACCAAGAAGGATGTGCTCACGTGTTTGTGGCATTGGACCGTCAGTTGCAGCAACTACCAAGATAGCACCATCCATTTGAGCAGCACCCGTTACCATGTTCTTTACGTAATCCGCGTGACCTGGACAGTCAACGTGTGCGTAGTGACGAACGAGAGTTTCATACTCAATGTGTGACGTGTTAATGGTAATACCACGCTCTTTTTCTTCAGGAGCGTTATCAATTGACGAGAAATCGCGAACCGCAGCTAAACCTCTCCCTGCCAACACACTAGAGATAGCGGCTGTCAAAGTTGTTTTTCCGTGGTCAACGTGACCAATTGTACCAATGTTAACGTGTGGTTTAGAACGATTAAAATTTTCCTTAGCCATTTGTTTTTATTTGTTACGTAGTTAATAAACCTTATTCTTACTAATACAAAATTTCACCCATTCTCATGAGTGACTTATCTTATGAGCCAATGACGAGAATTGAACTCGTGACCTCTTCCTTACCAAGGAAGCGCTCTACCCCTGAGCTACACCGGCATGCTCTTTAAAATCATAAAAAAATTGAGCGGGAGACGAGACTCGAACTCGCGACCCTCAGCTTGGAAGGCTGACGCTCTACCAACTGAGCTACTCCCGCTTAACTATTTTATCAATGTGGGGGTGGATGGACTCGAACCAACGATACCTTACGGTGACAGATTTACAGTCTGCTGCAATAGCCACTATGCGACACCCCCAAAATCTTGGAGCCGGTGGAGGGACTCGAACCCCCGACCTGCTGATTACAAATCAGCTGCTCTAGCCAACTGAGCTACACCGGCACTAAAATTTTTAACTAATATGATTTTAAAGAACGTTTTTCCTAAGTGTTTTCCCGTTTGGGTTTGCAAATGTAGCAAAGAAATCAATACGAACAAGAGTGTGGTGGTTTTTTTTCTACTTTTTTGTCAAAAAAAAAGACGACCCTAAATGTCGTCTTTCGTAAGCTGTTCATTATCAAAGTTAACTAATAACCTTGCCTTTGTGTTTTTTTACTTGTTTTGTTAATGCTTCAACTGCCGAATCAGCGGCTTCCTCAAAGCTTTTGCATTGTTTTTTTGCAAACAACTCTTTACCTGGCATCAATATTTTCACCTCTGCTACCTTATTTTCTTTTTCTGAATTCTTATCTAATCGCAAGAAAACTTCTCCTGCAATAATATGATCAAAAAATACCTGTAATTTGGTTACTCTTTCATTTACGAAATCAATCAGTTTCTGATCCGCCTTAAAGTGAACGGAATGTACTTTGATGTCCATGGCAATTCAATTTTTGCGCCCACGTGGGTGAGCCTGTGAGTAAATGCTATTAATTTGAGCGAACGAATTGTGCGTATAGACTTGTGTTGCTGAAAGATTGGCATGCCCTAATAACTCTTTCAACGTTTCCAGTCCTGCCCCATTGTTCAACATGTGCGTCGCGAACGTATGTCTTAATACATGTGGGCTTTTCTTCTGCGCATTCGTTACACTCCCAAGGTATGTATTAATTTTTCTATAAACAAACTTTGGAGACAATTTCCTGCCGTCTCTTTTTACAAATAACACATTTTGTGAATCTTGACCTATTGGTTTATGTAAACGGTAAAATGAAATTCGCTCAAACAACTCTTCCCCAATTGGAATAATGCGCTCTTTATTTCGTTTTCCAAGCACCTTAATATGGGTAGAAGAAACATCCAATTCTTTTAATCCAAGCAATTCACTTAATCGAATGCCAGTTTGGTAAAACAATTCCAACATGAGTCGATCACGAATCCCATCAAAATCATTTCCGAACAATGGATCTATTCGCTCTTCCGTAAATTCAGTTTGTTTGATGAATTGTGGCAATCGTTTTTCAACTCTTGGTCCACGGATTTTAAGCATCGGATTGTCTGCCCTGTCTCCTTGTCTTTTGATCCATCCAAAAAACGAGCGCAAACAGGATAATTTGCGGCTTACAGAGCGTGGTGTGATTCCTTGTTCGAGTAAATCAACCATCCATCCTCTGATTAATTGGTGATTGACTTCTTGAAGATCTTGTTCGTTGTTGATTTCAGCAAAAGACAGGAACTGCGCTAGATCAGTTTGATAAGCAAGTAAGGTGTGTTGCGAGTACCGTTTCTCCGTTTCAAGGTAGATTTCAAATCGTACCAATGTTTGCAATGAAGCCATGCTTTCGTTAACGCAAAAAGGAGACGAAAGTTTCAGAATGATAACCTATCATTTAAACTAATAACCTGAGATGTAGTTTTCCTATACTGGAAAAACTAACTTGACTGACTCGGACTTGCTAACTTGGCTTTTTGCTTTTCTTCTCTTCTTTCTAAGAATAAATCAAAAAGGCTATTAAAAAAAAGTTGAATTAATAATATAATAGTATTCACAATTAATAATAAATTGGAATAGAATGAATATCCTTCTGCTTTAATTCTGAATAAATTTTTCTGATCTGCCATTTGTTCACTTTGCTGATTTGAGGCTTCAAATAATTCCTTAAAAATCACAACTCCTGCACTAAAAGACAAATAAAATTGATTAAGATCTGAATTACTGCTAAGTCTATCAAATTCAAATGATAACTTCTTGATCTTTTCTTTCCACCCTATTTGATCTGACTCTGGTAATGTTGCATTCAAAGATTCCAACCCTTGAATGAAATAATTTGAGACTGGATTAAAAATATTGCTGATATCATGTTCTTCATCTTTTGTCATCACACCAAGGGTAAGGTATAACTGACCGTTTTCGAAACAATCTTTTCCCATCAGCATGTTTTTTGTCTGAAACTCTTGATTTCTTTCAATATCTGAAATTTTGCCATTAATCTCACGAACTTTTGAATTCAAACTTGATTGGAAAAAATTTGCAATAATGAATAAAGAGAGGGATATGATAAATCCCACGATTTTAGCTTTTTGTCTTGGCTTCATGAAAGTGATACATTAGTTAATAGTAGCTTGATTGATCACTTTGTGATTCAACAAGGGTGACACTAATATACTAAATTCCAAGTTTGGCTTTTTGAATTAAGAAAAAATGCCAACAAAAAAAAGGAGCCCACTGGACTCCTTCAATATCTGTATAGGCAATTATTCCTATATTTCCTGAGACTTCATACGTTGAGCATAAGCAGCACGGATATTCGCTTGGCGACCAATAATGGATGGCTTAACGAATTCTTTGCGACGACGCAATTCTTTCATTACGTTCGTTTTTTCGAATTTCTTCTTGTACTTTTTAAGCGCTCTCTCGATGTTTTCGCCTTCTTTAACTGGAATAATTAACATATCTATAATTCTATTTGATGCTTATTAATGGGTGGCAAAGATATAAATCTTTTTTTTATAACACTCCTCTTTTAAAAAAAATTAATAAAAGTCTCTTTTTACATTTGAAACACGATTGAACTGATGTTCACCCCTTGTCAAATCTAATCTTCTCCTATTTCAAAATTTCACGAGAAATGACCACTTTTTGGATTTCAGAGGTTCCTTCACCGATGGTCATCAATTTTGCATCGCGTAAAAATTTCTCTGCTGGATATTCCTTAGTATACCCATATCCTCCCATGATCTGCACTGCTTCATTTCCACATTTTACAGCAACTTCAGATGCGAAATACTTAGCAAAAGCACCTTCTTGTGTCATGTGTAATTTATTGTTTTTACGGTAAGCAGCTTGAAAAGTCAACAATTCTGCAGCTTCTACTTCGGTTGCCATATCTGCTAATTTGAAGGCAATTGCTTGAAACTTAGAAATGGATTGGCCAAATTGCTCACGTTCTTTGGAATATTTTACTGAAGCTTCAAATGCTCCACGTGCAATTCCACAAGAAAGAGCAGCGATGGAAATACGACCACCGTCCAAAATTTGCATGGCTTGTTTAAATCCTTGACCAACTTCACCAATCACGTTAGCACTTGATACGCGTACATTATCAAAAATCAACTCAGCGGTTTCACTTGCACGTACACCAAATTTGTCTTTGATTTTTACTGCTGAGAAACCAGACGTTCCTTTTTCAATAATGAAGGCTGTGATTCCATTTGAATCTAACAATTCCCCTGTACGAATTAACACTACAGCAACATCACCTGATAAACCGTGTGTAATCCAGTTTTTAGCACCGTTGATCACCCATTCGTCACCGTCTTTGACAGCTGTACATTTCATACGCATCGCATCAGAACCTGTATTCGGCTCTGTTAAACCCCAAGCACCAATAAATTCTCCTGATGCTAGTTTTGGAAGGTACTTGCGTTTTTGTTCTTCGTTTCCATGGTAATAGATGTGTCCTGTACAAAGTGAATTATGGGCAGCAACGCTCAATCCAACTCCTCCACACACACGGCCTAATTCCATCAATGCTGTAGCATATTCGAAATATCCAAAGCCACTTCCACCGTATTCTTCTGGGACAAAGATTCCGAGCAATCCAAGATCACCCATTTTTTTCATAACATCTACGGGAAAAAATTCTTCATCGTCCCATTTGTTCATATTTGGACGGATTTCTTGTTCAGCGAAATCACGTACCATCTGCGCAATCATGCGCTGATTTTCATTCTTCTCAAAATTCATGCTTAACAGTTTTGGGGTGCAACAGTTAACAGTTTGTCTATTCGATTATTTTAGTAGGCGACTAAATTAGTAATATTCTTGCTGTACTTCGCTAATTTTTCTTCTCCATTTAAAAATGTGAGTCCAACTAAGAAATTAAAGCCCATTACTTCACCTCCACATTTTTGAATTAATTCAGCAGCAGCAGAAGCTGATCCACCAGTTGCTAATAAATCATCATGAATCAATACTCTTTCTCCTGGCTTAACAGCATCTACATGCATTTCGATGACCGCACTTCCATATTCCAAATCATACGAATGGCTTATTTTATGGTAAGGTAGTTTCCCTGCTTTGCGAATGAGTACAAACGGAATCCCTAATCGCATTGCAAGCGGGTAACCGAATAAAAAACCACGGCTTTCAATACCAGCAATTTTGTCAATAGACTGGTCTTTATACATTTCCACCAAATGGTCAACGATTTCGAGCGATAAAGCTGCATCTAACATGATGGGGGTGATGTCTTTAAAAATGATCCCTTCTTTAGGGAAATTAGGGACATCTCGTATGGCGGACTTGATTTTTTCTTCTATCATTAATCGATTGTTAAATACCGTTTTAGCTTTTCAAAAAGTTCGTTGGTCATTAAAACCGATTTCTTCACATCTTCAATTCGTTTAAAACGACCGTTTTGAGAGCGCAATTTTACGATAGAATTTGCCAAATTCCAAGAAATATAAGGATGGGTTTTTAATTCTTCTACTGTTGCTGTATTGATATTGAGTTGATGAAGCTTTGATTCGGTAAACAAAAGTGCTGGTGCGATGACTTGTAATTTTTCCTGATCCATTTTCCAAACTTCGAGCAATTGTTCTTCCGCATAAAACCCTCCTAGTTCATCACGCAATTTAATGATTTGCTTAGCGAAGAATGGACCGATGCCTTTCACTGTCATTAATTCATCGATTGTAGCAGTATTCACGTCAATTTTTACTACAGCCTTCGTTTCAAATCTCTCTGTGTTAGTTCGGAATTCGTACTCATTTTTAGTAGCATAATGAGTTGAATCTTTAATCAGGGCGAATAGTTCATCCGAAATGACAAAGATCTTTTTCAAATCTTCATTCGATCGGATTCCGCGTTTGGCAAATTTTAGAATCACCGCTGCTTGTTTTTCACTCAATCCTAGATTCATCCAATCTTCGACAGAATAGGTATTGGGATCAAATGCTTTTGATGGTGCTGAATAACGGGATTTTTTCTTTTTTTTATATTTATAACGATTGGCATCTCGTTGCACATCTTTTACAGCCTTTTGGAAAGCAGTATCATGGAACGAAAGTTGTTCTTTCTCAATTGGTTTAAAATAGCGCCAAATATCTGGGAACAAGAAAACTACTATAAGCAGTAAAATGAAGATTAGTGTGCCGCGAAAAGTGGACTTCGATACAGTTGGATTCTCATTCATTGAATAGTATTAGCATCGAAAATTACTATTTTGAAAAAAAATAAAACACAACTAATTATTTGAAAATTCAAACAAATAATTGATTTTTTTAAACTAAAACCTAGCTTTTTTCGTCTTGAAGATAAATCACTCTGCTAAATCTAATTCCTGGAGCAGTAGTGCAACGGATTCTACGAGTTTTTTTGGCTGATAATTCAATTGCCTTCTTGCTTTTGATAAATCAAATCCTGTTTTAGGTGGACGTTTAGCTGGTTGGTTTAACGTGGCTGAGGAAATGGCCTCAATTGGAGGATTTTGAATTCCTAAATAGCTAGCAATTTCCTTGACTATTCGATCAATTGAATTGGTTTCTGGACCAGACAAATGAAAAATTCCCTTTTCTTTTCGATTCACAATTTCAACACAACCATACGCCAAATCATCTGCCCAAGTTGGTGCACGAAACTGATCATTGACCAATTTCATGGATTCTCCTTTTGGCAATGCTTCCAACGCCCATAAAACGAGATTGGTGCGTGATAAATGATGTCCTGTACCAAAAACAATTATCGTTCGGGCTATTGACCAATCAGTGATTTCATCTTTTAGTAACAGTTTTTCTGCATCTACTTTTGATTGAGCGTATACACTAAGTGGACGAACTTCATCTGTTTCACAATAATTACCTTTCGTTCCATCAAATACAAAATCAGTTGAGACTAATTGAAAATGCACATTGAATTGTTTAGCTGTTTCCCACAACAAATGAGTTGCTTCAACATTAACGGCATGGCATTCTATTGGATTTAACTCACAATAATCAACATTGGTCAACGCAGCGGTATGGATTATTGCTGTTGGTAAGTAAGTCGAAACAATCGTTTGAATTTCATCATCTGAACAAATATCCAACGATTGGTAACTGGAACTTGGGCAATCTGGATTTCTGTTTTCACCTTTCGAAGTGGCTAGAAACGGTATAGATTGTTTGATACATCTTTTAACGATTTTCTGACCGAGCAGTCCATTTGATCCAGTTATCAGTAATTTCATAGTTGCACAGCGTATTACAGTTCCCAAATAGAGGAACGTTTGGTGCGTTTGAAACCAAAATAATGTTTGTGTTCAAGAATCCACGCCATGATTAAATAAGGAATCAATGGTGAGCCAAGTCCAATGCAGGTAGCATAAATGAATCCTAAACGCACTTTATTGGTATGAATTCCCAATTTTTGAGCCCACCAAGCACAGACTCCAAAGGAGCGCATCTCAAAGAAAAAGGCAATTTTTTGAATGGTACGTTTCATCGCTTCAATAAATACATTCCTACTTTACAGTTCAAACACTGTTTCTTGCTACAAAATTCGTTTTTTAATTCGATAAGTCCTTGACTTTCGGCTGCTGATTTTGCAATTAATCCTAATTCTTTCCAATTCACTAGAATTACATTTTTTTCTGCAGGTAATAATTCGAGTAATTCCAATCCTTTTTCTTGATAAATGGTCGTATGCATGGTCTCTGAAAGCCACCATAAAAAGGGAACTATACTATTGATTAAGATAACATGGACTGTCGAAAGACTCATGGCAGAAGATTGACTTCGCGAACGTTGTTTACCAAAATGATAGTGTTCCAACCAATAATTTGCTGGCGAAGCCGTCAATGCTTCTTCTAACCGCAATTTGAGTTCTTTCGTTGGCAATTCCCAAAATGCTTTCGACCAATTCATTCGTTCAATAAATGCAGCAAATTGAGCTAATCGTACTGTTGGAAATCCTGCTGGTCGGCATCCTTTAAAATGCCAAGCATGTGCCTTAGATGGATAGATTGTGAGTCGAAGCGATTGATAGCTCCATTCCGAAATCAATTCTTCTTGATAGTCATCTGTAGGTGAAACATCTAAGAATCCACTAGCACCAAAGACAATACTTTCGATTTGTTTATTGGATGCTTTTATGATGCGATCAAACGGAATGCGATGCGCTAATTCTTGAAATGGCAATTGATTTGTTTTCATTCCAAATGCTTGAGCGATTGTATGAAACAGCACTTTTCTGGGATCGGAATTGAGTTGAATTGCTAATTCAGCCACCCTATTTTTTTTCCGCTCCAAGCGACGAAACAATGCCCCTTCTACCTGATTCCATGTTACTGGAAGTGGACAATCTGCCAATTGAGCCGCACAAGGAATAGGAATGTGCTGATTTGTTAAAGCTTGGGTTCGTTTAAAATGCTCTTCATCAATAAATTGTTTGAGTTCCAAAGTAGGAATGGGAATTCCTTCAATAAACACCAAGCGATCGTGTTCGTAAACAACATGTAAAATCACATTATTATAGGCTTCATCAAACTGATGACCATGTGCGTACCAATCGGAAGATTTAATATGCATTTCAATGTTTCCGCTGTGTTGGATTCCTTCTAGTTCAATTCGTCCATTGAAAAAATCGGGACCGGATGCTGTATTGTAAAATCCAACATGTAAAATGCGCAATTCTTGTTGATCAATTGTTTTGAGCAGATGCATCGGTAAGCGTTTCATACGCCATAGTAAATGCAAGTAAAGTTCATTCATGAAAAAGGTTTCTATTGAATATACACATTTTTGAATTAGGAAATGGTATTCACCTTCAATAAAGTAGGTGTGAGAAGTCAAAAAACTGGAATCAATCTCATCTAGAAATGTCGATTGGGAAAATTGTCCATCTGATTGCGTTGATTTTCCATTTTAAAGCCATCACAGTTGCCACACCTTTGCAGTGTATTAATTATTCAACAAACAATTTAAAAAATAAAAACATGAAAAATTTTAGCGTACCAACACGAGCAGAAGTAGCACCAGCTAATCAAGAAATCTTTGACAATTTGAACAAAGCATTGGGATTTGTCCCGAACTTATATGCAGCCATTGCGCATTCAAGCACGGGATTGGCGAAATATCTTTCTTATCAAAATGCCAAAACATCTTTGAATAACCGTGAGAAAGAAGCTGTGAATCTTATTGTAAGTCAAGTGAATGGTTGTATTTATTGTCAAAGTGCTCACACTGTAATTGGAAAAATGAATGGTTTTACGGATGAACAAGTGTTGGATATTCGTCGTGGCGGTAGTACAGATGCCAAGTTAAACGCACTTGTACAATTGGCAGGAGAGATTACTGAGAAACGTGGTTATGCTTCTGAATCCTTGGTTGAAGCATTCTATGCCCAAGGTTACAACAATGAAAACTTGGTAGATCTTATTTTACAAGTCAGTGATAAAACAGCTATGAATTATTTGCACAACTTAACAAAGGTTGAAGTTGATTTTCCAGTAGCGGTTGCTATCTAATTAATGTTTTACTAAACAACGTATCATTTGTCATCCTAACAATTGGGGTGACAAATGATACTTTATAGGTTATTTGGAAAATCACAACTTTGTATCACTAGAAATTCAAATTAAATATGGAACAAAAATTCCCACTTCCTCCCTTCACTGAGGAAACAGCAAAACAAAAAATTCAATTGGCAGAAGATGCTTGGAATAGTCAAGATCCAGATCGTATTTCAAAAGCCTACACGATGGATAGTGAATGGAGAAATCGGTCTGAATTTGTATCTGGTCGCGAAGCTATTGTTGCGTTTTTGACTGCCAAATGGAAAAAAGAATTGCAGTATGTACTCAAGAAAGATTATTGGGCACACACCGATAATCGTATCGCAGTAAGGTTTGAATATGAATATCAAAACACCGAAGGAAAATGGTTTAGAGCTTATGGAAATGAAAATTGGGAATTCGATGAAAACGGATTGATGGCAAAACGGTATGCAAGTATCAATGATTTAGAAATTGCAGAAATAGATCGACGATTAGGTCATTAATCAACACTAAATTCGGAGCACGATTTAGCATCTGTTCAAATTTGTTCTAATTTCATTCTTATGATGAATACAAACGTACAAACACTGATTAATCCACAAAACGGAAATTTAGCATTTAAACAATTTTCATTTGAGGACAATGGTCATTTTGATCACATCCAACGGCACAATTATTACGTTTTAATTTGGGTGAAAAAAGGAACCGGTAAACTTACTGCCGATTTCAATGAGTATACATTTACTGAAAACACCTTATTTGCTTTTGCACCTTATCAGCCATTTATGTTAACGCCAGGCACTGGTTCTGAGCAATCACAATTAGAAGGTGTAGCTATTTATTTTCACCCTGAGTTTTTCTGTATTCATAAGCATCACGAAGAAATTGCTTGTAATGGTGTTCTGTACAATAACATTTATTCACCGCCTTTTGTAACTGTTGATGATACGGCTGCTGCTACTTTGACAATGCTTGTAGAGCAAATTCAGGTGGAGATGCAACAGGTTGCTTTGGCGCAATATGAATTATTGATTTCCTACTTGAAAATTTTCCTAATCACCGCTGCTCGATTAAAAACGGCTCAAAAACCTTTCGAAAAACAAATTGAATCCGAACAAAAAGAACCATTCATCTTACAGCAATTAAAAGATGCAGTAGAAGCAAATTTTCGTTCCAAACATTCACCAAGCGAATATGCAGAAATACTCTTTGTTTCTCCAAAAACATTAGCGAAGATTACCAAAAATCATTTTAACAAAACCATTTCGAGCATTATCAATGAACGCATCATCATAGAGGCGAAACGCGAGTTGTACCTTACCAATAAAACGGTGAAAGAAATTGCCTACGAAATGGGATACGATGACGAATATTATTTCAGTCGATTTTTTAAAGTGAATGCAGATGTTTCACCTCAACTCTATCGAGAAACGGTTGGATTTGGGAGAGCGATGGTGTGATTTCAAACCGATCTAATCGATTAGATTGTATACCTTAATTTTACTTAGTCTTTATTGTGTACTTCGATTGGAATTTCTTTTAAGCAATCGTTAATTGTCCTATCGAGGGTCATGCTATTATTTTGCATTTTCATCACAATTGCATACATGTTTCAATAGTTCAAAAGGATTTGAAAAATCGTTTGAAATCGGTGAATTAACCGTACTATTCATTTTCCAATAAGATCTAATTGAACCACCTTTAAAGTGATAGTTTTTATTATAAAACCTGCTAATGACACCGCTATTGCATTGAACCACAAAAAAGTCATAGCTGTTGGAATGACTCCAACCTGCATCGAAACCTGATCCAAGAAAGAATATATGCTTGACACAAGCCAAAGAATCGACTACAGGTTTTATGCGATTTTTTTTACCATTAGTATGAAAGAGTGTATCGTTTTCCAAATTCTGAGAAAAATTGATTGAGTCGATTGTAGCTAAAAGTGAATCTATAAAATGATAATTATCGACACCATATTGGAGTGAATAACTGCTGTCTTTCACCTTAAAAAGGACACCGTTTTCAATGAAAACGCTTTGATAATCAAGTGAAAATTTAACTTCTCTCAAATAATAATTCGCATGAATAGGAATTCCATTATTCCATTTACCTGAAACGATGTATTTTCCAAAGTAAGTCCCGAATCCATTTGCAAATCCACTCTTCATTTCACCTGAATATCTGATCGAACCAGAATAATCGAATAAGATACCGTTTCCAACTGCTGAATCGTTCACACATTCACCCGTCCAACTAGGCCTAAATATAGTCTCAGATGCAATTTTATTCACCTTGCACTTCTTGATATTCCCACACTTAACGAGAAAAAAGAGTGAAATAAAACTTACTACAATTAGTTCGTACTTCTTCATCTTTATTTAAACAATTGTAATTACAACTGCTCTGGAAACAACTCCAACAACCCTGCTTCACTAGCTTCGCAGACACCACGTTCGGTAATCAATCCTGTGATCAATCGAGCTGGAGTGACATCAAAACCGTAATTACTCGCATTTGTAGTTTCTGGGCAGATCAGTACTTCATCCAATTTTCCAGTGGTTTTGCTTTTACCAACAACATATTTTACTTCGTCTTGGTTGCGTTCTTCGATTGGAATTTCTTTTAAACCATCACTAATTGTCCAATCGAGCGTGGTTGAAGGAAGCGCAACATAAAAAGGAATCTGGTTGTCTTTTGCTGCTAAAGCTTTCAGATACGTTCCAATTTTATTGGCAACATCACCTTGCCGAGTTGTACGATCTGTTCCAACGATTACAAAATCGACCATCCCGTGTTGCATTAAATGCCCGCCTGTATTATCAACAATCAAGGTATGTGGAACATCATGTCGTGTTAACTCATAGCACGTAAGATTTGCACCTTGATTGCGCGGTCGGGTTTCGTCTACCCAAACGTGAACTTTTATGCCTTTTTGAACTGCTTGGTAAATCGGAGAAGTAATGGTTCCCCATTCAATACAGCCCAACATTCCAGCGTTACAATGCGTAAGAATATTGATTGTTTCGCCGTTTTTTTTAGCTGAAAGCGCTTCCAATAAAGGCAATCCGTGAACGCCAATCATGCGACACGTTTCTACATCTTCCTCTACAATTCGAGCAGCAGCATCCCAAGCTGTTTGTAAAAAATCAGTTGTTTCATCGAGTGCCAAGCGCATTTTATCCAGTGCCCAAAACAAGTTTACAGCCGTTGGTCTTGAAGCACGTAAATCAATGAATGCTTGCTCCAAAAAATCACCATCCAATTGTTTTTCGATGAGTTCACGAACAGCTAGGTAAATTCCATAAGCTGCAGTTGCTCCAATTAAAGGTGCGCCACGAACAGTCATTTCTTTAATGGCCATTTCCGCATCACGGTAAGTTTCCAATTTGACCACCACCCATTCGTGTGGCAATTTACGTTGGTCAATGACTTCTACATACCGATCTTCGGTTGTCCAAATTGTTCTGAAAGCACTCATAGCAAAAAATTGAAGGGCAAAGTTAATGATTCTAGTAGATGCAGAGTTAAGTCAACATGAATGGGGTAATACTATTTACCTCAGTTCGATTATTTCATTAAAACTTCCAACTGTTCTTTCCCAAGAACCAACCGTTCCAGGTCGAACCAATTGGATTGTTTGATAGCCTGCCTCTTGTGCCGCAACAAGTTCTTCCACAATATCACTTAAAAACAAGGTGTTTTCTGGTGCAATCGCTAGCACTTTTGAAATAGCTGAATATGTCGCTGTTTCGCGTTTACCACCCGTTTTTGTATCGAAGTAGGCAGAGAATAGGGGGGTTAAATCACCTGCTACACTGTACCCGAAAATGAGTTTTTGCGCAGCTACTGATCCCGATGAAAAAACACCTAATCCAATGCCTTTTTCGTGCCAATTGCGCATTGCTGGAGCAACATCTTCGTAAACATGTCCTTTGAGCGATCCATCTTTGTAACCTTGTTCCCACAAAATTCCTTGAAGTGTTTTTAGAGGGGTTATTTTTCGGTCTTCCACACTCCAGCGATAAAGCGTTTCGATGATTGCTTCTTCAGAATCTACAATCATTCCATCTTCCGATTTCGCCAAAGTGATTGTTTCTTCAAATGCAGCAACAACAATTGGTTGTTCTTTCATTGTAAGCAAGTTGCGAATATTCGTCCTGAAATAGGGGAATAATTCTTCGGCTACAAATGAAATAGAGGAAGTTGTTCCTTCAATATCGGTCAAAATAAATTGAACTGGTGCACTTATCATGGGGCAAAGTTAATGATTCAATTTGGAAGGTAAGGAGATAAATGGGGATGGAAACTGCAAAAAATCTGGTCTTGTGGGCTCGTGATTCATTACGAGCCAAGCAAATCATATCATAGATAACCAAAAAAAGGCTCGTGATAAATCACGAGCCAACCAGAAGATAAACCCTTATAATGTAGATTCCTGATGAATCAAGAGCCAACAATTAATTAGCGAAGCAATTGAAAAAATCCAGAATAGAAACCCGTTTCGTATTTAAGACCATTCGGATACAATTTATAGAAGTAAACTCCTTCGGTTAAATTACCCCCATTCCAATCATTTTTATAACCTGTTGTTTCATAAACAATATTCCCCCAGCGATTGAGAATCACCAATTCTGAATTCGGATAATCGTCAATATTTCGAATGATAAAAAGATCATTTGTACCATCATTATCAGGGGTAAACACATTTGGAATGCTAATTAAACATTCAACGTAAACTTCTTCAAAAGAAGAGCCAACTGCATTTCCACACACATCTCCAACGGCTAATTGAAATACCGTAGATTCTGTAGGTGCAACGGTTATGCTAGGTTGACCTTGTTGTGCACCAAAATTATAGGAAGGCGTTGCAAGCCAAACATACGTATAACCAAATGGAATGCCACCACTCACGGTTGAAGTAAACACATGTGATTCGGATAAGGGAGCTTCTGTACAAAGCGTGTCACCCGCATTGATGGAAACCGTCATTGGATCAACATTTAGAATCTCGATTGTTGGACCACCACATGCATCCGTATTATCAATCAGAATTTCAACAAATTCAGAAGTTGCACCATTATCATCATTTACGTACGGATTTAACCAAATCGTATCTGTCAAGGCGCCAGCATCAAATGTAATTGTAGTTGGAATTAACTCATAATCATCCCCATTTGTAGCATCGCCTTGAATGAGTAGATTCACTGTGCCATTTGTATTTACATCGCTACGCGTCACCACATAATAAGCATTTCCACAGCCTTCATACGTACTTTCCACATTTGCTACGATACTCAGTCCACTTGAATTAAAACTATTCGCTTCCAAAAATACACCTGAATCCCAAGCAGCATCTCCAGCATCTCCAATTGCTAATTTGATGTGATAGGTTTCACCACAAACAACAGCCGCAACAGCAGTAAGAACCACTGTTCTTCCATCGTATTCATAATCTGTTCCGTTATTCTCTCCTGCATAAAAAACGCTATAGCTAGCCCAGAGCGGATCAGCATTCGCACATTCAGTTGGATCGCCGCCACCTGCTAATCCAGAATTGACAGTATTGATAGAAACTGGTGTATTGGTAAATGTTCCAGGATTTGCTGGATCAGGAATTAAAGCAAGGTTTTTTGCCACGTAAGCTGCACCATTTGGATTGGTTCCTGTTAGAAAGAAACCAAACGCATCATTTACTGTACTACAAACAAATTCAGGGTATTCTTCAGAAGCAAATACATACCTAAAAGAAATGGTATCGCCAGAAGGAATGAAGTCAAACTCAATGATTGATTCATCAAAAATTTGATTCGCTGTGATGGATTGTAAATCGGGATCAACACCCATTGCACCTAAACCACCAAGTGTGGAGCCACCACCAATATTGGGTTGTGCAGCTAATTGAATATCACCACTCCCCATGATAAAACCACTTGCCAAACCAATTGCTGAATTGACATCATTGAATGAACCAACACTTTCTTGCACTAGATTCCCTGGGATTCCATTGTATTGAATGTTGGTTACTGTGACACCATTTCCAAGCAAGACATTTTGAACATATTGCTCTACAGTCAAGTTATTCGTAACCGTTACTTGTGCATACCCGGCAATTGAAATGAATGGAAAAACGATGAGGAAAATACACTTTTTCATTTTCTTGAATTATTAAATCGTTGTTTGTAAAAGAAAAATCTTGTGTAGTAGCAAATGAAAGACGTCTCAATTGTAAAAAAGTTGCAAATGAAAAAATATATTTTGAAATTATTTAAACTTAATTCACACCATGAATTCCCGAAAAGTTAATCCCAAAAGCCAGAAATAATATTTGAGAAAGAAACTTGAAAATCCAACGTTGATCAACAACAGCGTTTCACCATTATCCCACGTTAAAAAAGATAACCAATGAATGTAAGTGTTGCGGTAACAACTGTTTAAAATTAAGAATTATGAAAGATTTGTTTTATCATGAACATACAGACGCCGGCTATTTAGAGTCTGATTACGAGTTCACTAACTTCTTTTAGGAGTTACAAAAGATTGAAATCGTTCTTCAATTTTGGATTCAGTATAGACAGGTACCCAACCACTCATATCAATAAAAATGCGAATTGCTTTTACGAACGGATTACTTTCTCCAGCGTCAAACCAGTGTTTTGTTCCAGCTGGAACGGAAATTAAATCACCTTTTTCACACAAAACATTGAAGACTTCTCCATTCTCTAAATGAAACCAAAAAATCCCTTGACCATCTACGAAAAATCGAATTTCATCTTCTGAATGTGTATGCTCAGATAAAAATTTTGCTCGAATTGCTGGATAATTTTCTGTTAGATGATTAATCGTAATCACGTCAGCAGTTTGATAACCACCCGATTTCATAAATGGATTAAGATCAGTTGAGTAAGCAGCTAAAATTTCATCTGGTGTAGCTGCATCTGAAAACACGACACTTGCCTCCCACTGATCAAAGAATACGTTTCGTGCGTTCAAAAATGCACGAATAATCGACGAATTATGTTCCGTATACTGCTCCTCTGGAATAGATAGAATTGCCATTTATAGATTTGTTTTTACTGAATTGCACGAAAATAATGATTTTTGAAGAATCCTTTCACAATACAGGATTTTAAAATCACCCTTTCAAAGTCAATTCAAAATTCTTCCAAATGAAGGAAACGGAATGTACATTTTTATTGGTGACGCGTTTTAAGACACACATCCTCAATTCGATTTAATTTCCTCCGTTCCGTCTGCATGTTTGGCAAAACGAGTTCTAGATCTATCGTGCACATGATCGTATGAAGGCCATGGCCATCCACCAAATTGGGAGTCGTGATAATCTTGAAAAGCCTGATTGATCTCTTCCTTGGTGTTCATGACAAAAGGACCATATTGCATCACTTGTTCACCAATTGGTTTACCCTGTAATACAAAAATACTTGCAGGTTTTTCCCCACAAGTGAGCGTAACTTCTTGGTCGGCGAGTAATTCAATACCTGAATAGGAAGAAATTGTTTGATCGACAACTTTCAGGGTATCTCCCTCATAAAAATAAATCGTACGATTGACTCCTGCACTTGCTTTCGGTAAATTCATTGTTGCACCAGGTTCCATTTTAATGTTGACAATCAGCACTTCATTGTCGCTTGCTGCAGCCCAAGAATTAGGTGGCGGATTCGTAGCAGTCGATTCACCCCAATTACCAGCAATCAATTCAATCGTTGACGTTTTATCCGATTCATCTTTCAACACAATATTCGGAATGGCTTCTTTCCACAACATTTTAAAATGTGGTTCAACCATTTTATCTTTTTTAGGTAAGTTAAGCCACACTTGAAACAATTCCATTGGGTTTTCTTCTTCTTGGGAAAGCAGCGGAAACATTTCAGCATGTTGTACACCTTTTCCAGCTGTCATCCATTGCACATCTCCATCACCGTATCTTCCGGCAGCTCCCAATGAATCAGAATGATCAACCATTCCCTTGCGCACAACAGTGATGGTTTCAAAACCACGATGAGGATGCCCAGGAAATCCAGGAACAGTTTTACCATGATACATTCTAAAACCATCTTTAATGATAAAATCATCGCCCATGTGACGACCAGTAAAATGGCTTTCAGCTGGTCCCATTTGTTCATTTCCTCTTGGGAAAAAATCTTCATGATGTACACAAAATAAAAAAGGATCTTGCGTTTCCCATTGAAAACCGAGCGGTTTTATCTGCTTAATTGGATGTATCACGTTTTTGTCTGTTGATTCGTTACTTTTTGACGCAGCTGTTAACCATGGTAATGCAAAAATAGCACCCGAGGCTAAAGATAATCGTTCAATAAAAGTTCTACGATCTTGTTTGGAGCTCATACCATTACAATTTAGTTACCATGGTAACAAATTTAATGAAAAATTTGATATCAGGATGATTTTGACTTTATGACTTCTTATTGGGGCTAAGAATCAACGCTATCAGATTGAAAATGTAAAATGTAAAATGTAAAATGTAAAATGTAAAATGTAAAATGTAAAATGTAAAATGTAAAATGTAAAATGTAAAATTATCAATGTGGAAATTATCAATTTTACTGGAAATCTATTTCAAGAGATAATTCCATTTTCAATTTTACATTTTACATTTTCAATTACCTCAACTTCCACTCCACTTCCAACAAATATTCGGTTGTTTCTAAATGCCGCTTCGCTTCGAAAAGATTTTTCCCCCAAGCATACGTTCCGTGTTTGCGCATGATAAAAGCTGGAATCGTTAAGCGTGAATGGTCTTGCTTCAATCTTTGAGAAAAGGCAATCATATCTTGTGAGTTATCAAAAATGGGGCATTCAACCACTGTTTCGTGCGTTTTTATTCCTTCATAACCTTTCAATACCTCATAGCCTTCAAAAGAAACAGAATCGGATTGAACAGCTGAATGTAAAACACTGTAAACAGAATGACTATGAACAATGCAATTTGTATCAGGAAACAATTCATAGATCGCGCAGTGAATTAAGGTTTCTGCAGAAGGTCGTAAATGCTCAAAGCCTGGTTTTGCAACACCTTGTAAATCGACTTCCATGAAATCATATTCTGTGAAAAGCGATTTGTCTATTCCAGAACAAGAAACATAAATGGTATTCGGGTCTTCTGTGCGAAATGAATAATTCGTTGATGTAGCTGGCGACCATCCTTTTGCATGATAAGCACGGATTGTTTGTGCTAACGCTATTTTCGATTCAGCAACTTTCGTCATTTCAAAATGCTTTTGCGACTAAAATCTGATGCATTTGCTCTTGCAAGGCTTTTGCCTCTTCACCTGCTTTTTCAGCGAAGTCAGTTCCATTTGACGCATAAATAACCGAACGGGAAGCATTCACAAGCAAACCACAATCTGCATTCCATCCATAATTTGCAACATCTTCCAAACTTCCACCTTGCGCTCCAACTCCAGGAACTAAAAAGAAATGATCTGGAACCAATTTACGAACTTCACCAATTCCTTCTGCACGTGTTGCTCCAACAACATACATTAAGTTGGAAGAATCTCCCCATTTAGCAGATTTCTTTAATACCTTCTTGTACAATTCTTCGCCATGAACATCTGTCATAAACTGGAAATCAAGTGCGCCTTTATTGGATGTCAATGCGAGCAAAATGACCCATTTGTTGGCATATTCCTGAAACGGTGTTACAGAATCTTCACCCATGTAGGGAGCAACAGTTACTGCATCACAATTGAGGTATTCGAAAAAAGTTTTGGCGTATTGAGCTGACGTATTTCCAATATCTCCACGTTTGGCATCTGCAATGATAAAGCAGTTTTTCGGAATATAATCAATGGTTTTCTTCAATGATTCCCACCCTTTTGGCCCTAGGCATTCGTAAAATGCAATATTGGGTTTGTAGGCAACACAATACGGGCTGGTTGCGTCAATAATCGCTTTATTAAAAGCAAAAATAGGATCTTCTTCTTTTAATAAATGGGATGGAATTTTGTCCAAATCAGTATCCAATCCAACGCATAAAAATGATTGCTTGGCTCTGATTTGTGCTACTAATTCTTGCTTTGTCATACAACTATTCTATTCAAGCGGACAAAAATACACCGAAAATGCAGAATGACACTCAATAAGTGCCACTCAATGTCAATGATTTAATTCTGAACTGAAATTTATAAACGAACTGAAGTTATTATTTACACTCAGCAGCTTGTTTATTCCAATCTAGTTGATAAGCTACACGTTCCTTTTCAGTTGCGTTTTCTTTCAAGAGGTACTGCTCACATTTTTCTTCAAACAACCCAAGTTCTGCTTTGAGATCACTTAGTTCTGTGGAATCTGTTGTGCGTTGGAGTTCTCCTTTAATATCGAAAATCGCGTTTTTACAATCGCAAAAAGTCAGCTTGTCCAAATCTACAGGCTCATCAGATGCGGTATCAACAGGTTTAGAAGAACACGAAACCAGTAGACCAACAACTACTGAGCAATAAATCAATTTCTTTTTCATAATTCAATTTTACGATGAATGAACAATCAAATTACAAAAAATGATGGATTAACCAATCAACGATGAATTATTGGGTTAATTTTATTTTGAGGTGCTGAGACACTACTTATACTATTTTATAACAAAATTTTTTGACTTTGCATTTCACCTCTACGAGGCGATGGTTGTAGTTTGTTTAATTGGTTAAATCATTTTGTCCCGCTGGGACAATGGATTTAAGTTAAGGAAATCTATGTTCATTATTCCATGATATTTTGACATGAATTCCAGTAAAATAGTTGGATTACTAGAAGTCACGTAGTGACGAAATAAAGTAATCGAAATCCATAAATTCCGTTTTGCCCCGCTAGGGGTAAGATCTGTAAATAGCTCTTCCTTTAGGTTTTATAGCTGATATTAACTTTATGACAAGACCCACTAAACAATTATAACCTAATACTTATTAGATAATCTTCCCAAGATGGGTGATTCGGTTTTTTAAATATTATTTTGGGTTAAAATAAATGACACATTACTGTTTTCATACAATCTGTGAATAAGACATAAAACCAAATACCTTTCCAAATTAGCTTACCGATCATACTTTAAGTTCAGCAACTCAAAATAAAATTAATCCGAATTATTCGGTAATAATAACCGAGGCCGTATGTTTTGATCGAGCAGAAAAATACCCCAAACAACCGCCACTAAAATTAGAAGTAGGATTTGCAGGAGTTGCTGTTGCGTTTTGCAATAAGGCAAAGAAATAGTTGTAAACAGGTTCATCTATATTATACATATCAATCTTTGCCGTATCTCCTACTCCAAAAGCGCCTTCGTTATCAAAAATAGGTTGTGTCGCTGGCAGCCCATCAATAAATTCATCATCTTGCAAATAAATTCCTTGTACGCGAACGTCGTTGCGGTACAAATCAAACTGATAGAAATTACGCACTCCAGCCGGATCAATTCGAATGGGAACCAATGCATACAAAGGCTCTGCTCCAAATGGAAACTTATTGACTAAAATAGTATCAATCTGAACCAATGCTGGAACCGTACTTGATGCAGCAAATGTTTTACCATCTGCAACTACAGTCAACGAATACGTTCGACCTTCTGCAACAGGATAACCAACCGTTTCATATATTCCATTTCCTACAAAGGTCAATACTTGTGCATTACCTAAATCGTCTGTTACAGAAACGACTGCGTTATCTATCGATGGATAAGCTCCTGATTCGCTAAAATTCAATGTTTTGGTTACTGAAACCCGATGAACTGATTCACCAGCTGTAAAGTTACTTTCAACAACAATTTTAGGGTCTTTACTATTCAAATCGACATCGATTACTTTTGTACATGACACCAAGAATAGTCCTGATAATACAAAGGTGAAGAGGATGATTTTTTTAACTGTCTTCATAATCATTTGAATTTAAAGTTATACGTAATTGCTGGAACCCAACGGAAAAGTGTTGTTTGAACAGCTTCAGTTGTGCCCGGATTGGTTTCGCTTTCTCTGAAAGTTATAGAATAAGCGTTCTCTCTTCCATACACATTGTAGAGGGAGAAGTTCCAGCTACTTTCGAATTTTTCTGTGTTTTTTCGCATCCATGTAACACCTAAGTCCAAACGGTGATAGGCTGGCATGCGGTAACCATTTCGTTCCGTATACAAGAATTGCGTATCGCCGTTGATCGTGTACTTTCCAGATGGGAATGTTACTGCATTTCCGGTATAAAAGATAAACAATGCTGAAATCGAAAGTTTTGGTGTGATATCATAAATGGTGACAACAGATAAATCATGTGTTCGATCTTGTTTGGCAACGTACCAATTGTTTTCGTTGATACCATCAATTTTACGTTCTGTACGCGACAGTGTATAACCAACCCATCCTGTTAATCGACCTTTTTTCTTTTTCAAAACTAATTCCAAACCATAGGCACGACCGATACCATAAAGCAATTCGCCTTCCAATAATTCGTTGGCTTGTGTATTCGCGCCATTGCGGTAATCGATCTGATTTTGCATGGATTTATAGTAGGTTTCTACATTAAATTCAAACATATTTTCTTTGAAATTCTTGAACCATCCAAGAGAAAATTGATCTGCAATTTCAGCTTTTGTATTGATGGAACTAGCTAACCAAACGTCTGTAGGTGATGAAGAAGTTGAATTCGATACTAAGTGAATGTTTTGAGCATTCCGTGCATAAGCAGCTTTTATAGATGCGACTTTACTATAGGAATAACTCATTGAAATACGCGGTTCAACATTCAAATACGTTTTCAATAACTCATTTTTCTTGTAAATTGTAGAAGAAGCCACATCACCATTAGCATCATAGGTATACACTTCCTGACCATTTCCCAAAACAGAAAAACCGCTCAAACGTGCACCGTAGCTTACAGTCATATTCTCACTCACTGTCCAGTCATTGGTAATAAAAATGGCACTTTCTACGCTTCGAGTTGGATTCAATCGAATGGCGTTAATTCCAACTGCTGTTGTTGCATCCACTTGACCAGGAGTAATATCGTGGTTGATGAAATTAAAACCAAAACGGATTTTATTGCGGTTATTGGCAAAATACTGGAATTCTTGTTTCACATTCAAATCACGAATAAGCGAAGTGATATCAAATGCTACATCACCACCTTTGATGGAAATTTTATAATCATACGAACTATAGATCAAGGAAGTATTCGAGAATAATTTATCATTGATAATGTGATTCCAACGTAAAGTTCCCGTTGCATTTCCCCAATTAAAGCCGAATGAAGTTCCTACACCTAATACATCTCGACCAAAATATCCAGAAAGAAACAAACGATCTTTCTGACTTATACGGTAATTCACTTTCGCATTCAAATCATAGAAGTAGAGTGTGTTTTCCTTGAACTTATCAGAAGCTTTCAAAAAAACATCGGCATACGTTCTACGGCCTGAAACAAGAAATGAGGCTTTATCTTTCACAATAGGTCCTTCAACACTTAAACGTGAGGAAATTAATCCTAATCCACCACCTACATTAAAACGTTTTGAATTTCCTTCATTCATCTTGATGTCTAAAACAGAAGCCAAACGCCCACCAAAATTAGCCGGTTGATTCCCTTTGTATAAAACGGCATCTTTTATAGCATCTGAATTAAAGGTGGAGAAGAACCCAAGTAAGTGAGAGGCATTATAAACGGGAGCTTCATCTAACAAAATAAGGTTCTGATCAGCACCACCTCCTCTTACATAATAACCTGATTGTCCTTCACCAGCGCTTTTTACGCCTGGTAATAATTGCATGGTTTTAATAATGTCCTTTTCACCAAAAATCACAGGTATCTTTGCAATTTCCTTTGGATCAAGGCGTTCAACTCCCATTAATGGGTCTTTTACATTGCCATCTTCACGGGTAGTAGAAATAACCACTTCTTCTAAATCGGTGCCTCCTTCTTCTTTTAGTTGAATATCGAGTCGTTGACTCACAGACAAATCAATTGTATCTTCGATGGTGATGAATCCAGATGCGCTGATAATAAACGTATAAGTTCCGGCGGGAAGTGTTAAAGAGTAAAACCCATATTCATTGGTTTGTGCGCCAATGTTTTGCCCTTTCACTTTGATGGTTGCTCCGATCAATTCTTCTCCTTTCGAAGCGTCTTTAATCGTTCCACTCAAAGTAGACTTCTCTTGAGCAAAGAGTGTTCCAGTTAAGAGTAAGCAAAGTGATAGACTGCTCAACAATTTTATCATAATCAATAATTCTTATACATTTCAAATTTCATTGAAAACCAATCCATTCAACTGGTAATCTATTCAAACAACTCAATTCAATCAATTGTTTTGTGCTTTGATCCAATTGGCAATTGAAAACAAATTTGAGTGTTTTAAAGTCGTGCAAATCTCACTGGAATTCTTCGAATAACCATGTTAATATTTGTGAAGAAATCATTAAAGTGGATAAGCTGTCTAAAACAGAAGGTAAAGTGTTTTAAACAATGGGGGAATGGTAACAACAAATTCGGTAAACGGCACCAATTAAACAGTTTCGCCCTTCATTTTCTCAGCATTTTCAGCCATTTTTAATGAATCGATCATTTCTTGAATATCACCATTCATAAAAACACTCAAGTTATACATCGTTTTATTGATGCGATGATCCGTAATACGACCTTGTGGATAATTATAGGTGCGAATTTTGGCAGAACGATCTCCTGTTGAAACCAAGGTCTTACGTTGAGCAGCACGTTCATTGTGTACACGATCTAATTCAGCTTGATACAAACGTGAACGCAATACGTTGATGGCTTGGGCTAAGTTTTTATGTTGCGAACGACCGTCTTGACATTCAACCACTGTTCCTGTTGGAATATGTGTTAAACGAATAGCCGATTCAGTTTTGTTAATGTGCTGTCCACCTGCTCCAGATGCACGGAATGTATCCTTGCGAACATCTCCCATGTCAAGCTCAAAATCCACTTCCTCAGCTTCGGGTAAAACCGCAACAGTAATTGCCGATGTGTGCACCCTACCTTGTGATTCTGTTTCTGGAACACGTTGTACGCGGTGAACGCCTGATTCAAATTTGAGCATTCCGTAGATTCCAGCACCTTCAATGCTCATGGAAATTTCTTTGTATCCTTTCACATTTCCTTCAGAAGAGTTGATGATTTCATAATTCCAACCCATTTCCTTGAAATACATGATGTACATACGGAAAACATCTTCTACAAAAATACATGCTTCATCACCTCCAGTACCTGAACGTAGCTCCACAATGGCATTTTTATCGTCTTCTGGATCTTTCGGAATCAACAATAATTTAATCTCTTCTTCTAATACTGGTCTTTTTTGTTCCAATTCATCGATTTCCATCTTTGCCATTTCGCGCATTTCAGGATCACTTTCTGCGTCCAATAATTCACGGGCACTTTGGAGGTTATCAATGATGTTTTTATAGTCTTTGTAGGCAGTATCTACTTGCTCTAAATCGCGGTATTCTTTGTTCAAGCGAACATAGCGATCCATGTCCGAAATTATTTCCGGATCCGTAATCATTTTACCTACTTCAATAAAGCGAAAATGAATCGCTTCAAGCTTTTGCAATAAATCGTTCATAATTTCTTATTCGTATTCGAATGCTCCTACTTCAGATAGCACAGTAACCTTTTTACCGTTCATCGCCTCTACTTTACCAATGATTTGAGCTTCAATTCCAAATGATTCTGAAATAGCTATAATCGCAGCGGCTGTTTCTGGGGCAACATAAATTTCCATGCGGTGTCCCATATTGAACACTTTGTACATTTCTTTCCAATCTGTTCCAGACTCTTCTTGAATCATGCGAAACAAAGGTGGAATTGGAAATAAATTATCTTTTATGATGTGAACATCATCCACGAAGTGCAAAACTTTGGTTTGTGCTCCTCCTGAACAGTGAACCATTCCATGTATTTCAGAACGGTGTTCGTCTAGTATTTTTTTAATGACTGGTGCATACGTTCGTGTAGGTGATAAAACCAGTTGACCAGCGTCAATAGATACGCCTTCGATTTGATCTGTTAATGATTTAGTGCCAGAATACACCAATTCATCAGGAACTTTCGGATCAAAACTTTCAGGGTATTTTTCTGCGAGTGTTTTATTGAATACATCATGGCGAGCAGATGTTAATCCATTCGATCCCATTCCGCCATTATAAGCTGTTTCATAAGTCGCTTGTCCGAAAGAGGTTAATCCAACAATCACATCACCACCTTGTATCGTATGATTCGAAATTACTTCAGAACGTTTCATGCGGCACACCACAGTTGAATCAACGATAATTGTGCGCACTAAATCTCCGACATCAGCCGTTTCGCCACCAGTTGAGTAAATACCAATTCCTTGATCGCGTAAAGTTGTCAGTAATTCTTCCGTTCCATTAATAATGGCTGCAATTACTTCTCCAGTTATCAAGTTTTTATTTCGCCCAATGGTTGAAGACAATAAAATATTTTCAGTTGCACCAACACACAATAAATCGTCGATGTTCATGATCAACGCATCTTGTGCAATTCCTTTCCAAACTGATAAATCGCCTGTTTCTTTCCAGTACATGTAAGCAAGCGAAGATTTAGTGCCAGCACCATCTGCATGCATGACGATGCAATAATCTTCATCACCTGTTAAATAATCAGGCACGATTTTACAGAACGCCTTTGGGAAAAGACCTTTGTCAACCGACTTGATCGCATTGTGGACTTCTTCTTTGCCGGCAGAAACACCGCGCAAGTTATATCGAGTATCAGACATAGTGCAAATGAAAGCGCAAAAGTACTAAAAACCTGAGTGCTGAACAAAATTTAGTGCCGAACCCCTGTTTAATACAACTGAATATGATTAAATTCTCCACTAAAAAAGGGTCTCTGCAAACACGAAGACCCTTTTTTCAAATTCAATTAATTAGTTTATTTCTTAGGTACTACCTTGAATATTAAGAAATCAGGACTAGCAACTGGTGCTGTTTTAGGATCAAAATCCATTGATAGAATCTTACCTTCTGTACGACGATTGTACTGGTGCAACATATCAAACTTACGTTTATCTGTTTTCTTAAACTGATTGATATACGCTTCTGTTAAGACTATTTTTTCCCATCCAGCCAAATCTTTCGGCTCTTCAGTTTTATACGTTTCACCGTTTTTCCAGATTGTTTTTGGCTCACGTTCTCCTTTTCCTACTGGAACAATTCGACGTGGATCAATTCCTTTTTCTTCTACTAAGTACTTGTAACAAGCTTTAGCACGATTTTCAGAAAGCACTTGATTGGAGTTATCTGTTCCACGAGCATCTGTGTGAGAACTTAATTCCAATACCATTCCAGGATACTCTGTTAAGAGGTTGTAAACATACAACAATGAATCTTTTGAATTAATTGTAGAATCAACTAACAATGTCCATTGAGACAATGGGTAACGTACCTCAGGTAAACGAATTGGTTTTTTCGGTAACAATAACATGTCAACGATAAAATTCTGATCATATTTCAAGCCAACAGTTGTGAATTTAGCACCGTTTTTATCTTCGTGATAACCTTCTTTGGAAATGTTAATTGTATAAGAAGACTCTTCGTTAATATAACGATCACCATTCGCTTTTTTATCCCAGAATACAGAACCATCTTTTGCTGTAACGCCTTCCCATTTATCACCAGCAGTTGAACCAGTAATCACAACACGAACACCTTCAATTTTTTTGGTTTTGTCTGTCAATTCAGCAACATTTACCTTTAAGTCAAATACATTTGGAGGTAACTCATATTGGTATAAATCTGGCTTGTAGTTTTCACCTTTACTTCCTTTACGTTCTGAAGTGAAATAACCTTTGCGCTCAGTTGCTTCCACCAATGCATAATCATTATAATCAGAATTGATCGGAGAACCAAAATTCGTTGGATTTTCCCATTTGTATTCCTCACCAACTTTTGTAGCCCTAAACAAATCCAAACCACCCATTCCTGGCAAACCATTAGATGCATAAATTAAATCACCATTCATTGCGAAAGATGGAAATAACTCATCACCAGGTGTATTGATTTCTGGCCCCATGTTAACTGGAGTTGACCATACTTCATTTCGTTTATCATAGGTTGTGTACCATAAATCACGACCACCCATTGCTCCTGCGCCTTGCATATCAGAAGCGAAGATTAAATATTTAGCATCATCACTTACACATGGATGACCTACTGAAACAGTGTCATTTGTTTTAAGTGACAATTTAACTGGAACATCCCATCCTTGTCCTTTTGCTTCTGACATCCAAATATCACAACCAAGGTTTTTCTTTTTCAAATTTGGGCAACGTGTAAAGAACATGGTTTTTCCACGAGCATCAATACAGACTGTTCCTTCGTTATCTTCTGAATTCACCCCTTCTGCATCAAGTAATGCTGGTTCTGTCCAGTTTCCTTTTTTATCCAATGCAGAAACATAGATGTCCATGTATTTTTCACATGTACGTGGATCGTCATCACTTCCTGTTGAAGTACTTCGAGAAGAACTAAAAGCAACTTTTGTTTCTTTCTTATCGACGAACATCGGAGCCATTTCGAATCCATCCAAATTGAGCTTCTCAATATTGGTAACAACGTGACGTGTTCTGTTTTCTTTAAAATCTTCGTGCATTTCGCAAGATTTCAAACCAATATCAGCTCGTGAGTCATCTGGAACCAAAGCTTTGTAAGCTGAATAGTTCTCAGCAGCTTTTTTGAATTCACCCATAACACGCAACATATCTCCATTGTACAATAACACCAATGGTTCTGTTTGCTGGTATTTCAATAAAATGGCTTTTTCGTACCATTCATTGGCTTCCTTTACATTTTCTGTATTGCGGTAACATTCTCCTGTTTTAAAAGCTAAATCTCCTTTTGCTTTCAAAGCAGCGTTTCCTTTACGCGAAATCTTTGTATAGGCCAAGGCGCATTTCTCAGCAGCTTCGCAATAATTCTCATTCGTGTACATCGCGTTAGCGTTTTTAATGTACTTCGACTGCGCCAACAATGATCCCGAAAGACCAATAAAAGACAAGATAATAAGTGTTTTAACGTTCATAGCTAAGTGCAAACTTTTGTTAAATTACCCCGAAAGAAGTAAATAAATTCGACATGAGCAAATTACCCTTGTCAATTTTCTACATTTTCCGTGATTGCCGAAATTAATTTAAAAAAACGAACTACGGTCAAAAGGAAATTAAAATTAAACTTTTCTTTCTCTGAATGTGAGAATCCTAAAGAAAAATTAGTCGTCACTAATTTCTATTTATTCGTCTCGAACTCATTCTTCCATTATGTATGTTATACTTTAAGAAAGGTAACCTTTGGTGTATGACTCCCATTTTCGGAGAATCTCTTGAAATCCTTCTGGGAGCTCAGAATCAAATTGCATTTGTTGATGCGTTTCTGGATGTTCAAAACCCAATGTTTTGGCATGTAATGCTTGGCCAGGGATAAGATCAAAACAATTTTGAATGAATTGTTTGTAGGCCCCACTTGTTGTACCCCGCTTGATGCTATCGCCTCCGTATTCCAAATCATTAAATAACGGATGGCCAATTGATTTGAGGTGAACACGGATTTGATGCGTTCTACCTGTTTCTAATTTACATTCAATTAAAGTTACCAAGCCAAAGCTTTGAAGCACTTTCACATGGGTAATTGCATGTTTACCATGATCTCCTTCTGGAAACACGGTCATCACCTTTCTATTTTGAAGTGATCGTCCAATATAACCTTCGATGGTGCAATCCTCTTTTACATCGCCCCAAACCAATGCGTGGTAACGACGTTCAGTTGTTCGATCAGCGAATTGCTTGGCTAAATAGGTTAGTGCTTGCTCTGTCTTTGCCACAACCATGATTCCAGTTGTGTGTTTATCGATACGATGCACCAATCCCGGTCTGCCAAAATAATCTTGGATGCGATGTGGCAAATTATCAAAATGATACACCAAGGCATTCACCATTGTTCCTGTGTAATTTCCATAGCCAGGATGGACTACCATGTTTGCTGGTTTATTGACAATCACGAGCTGATCATCTTCGTACACTATTTCAAGCGGAATGTTTTGGGCAATGAGTTCAATTTCCCGAATTGGATAGGGCAATACAATCGTAACCTCATCATGTGGTTTAATACGGTAATTGGGTTTTACAATGACTCCATTAACTAGAATATTTCCGTTTTTGGCCGCGTTTTGGATTTTATTGCGTGAAGTACCAGGCAATCGATCCATGAGAAATTTATCGATGCGCAATAATTCTTGTCCAGGATCTGATTTGAAACGGTAATGTTCAAATAGTTCCTCTTCGTCATTTTCAACTTCCTGATTTTCTTCGTTCATTAATAGCGAATCACTTTTTTAACCAGGTGATCAAAACCGTTAAGTTGAACAAAATAAATTCCAGCTGGAGCATTCGTCAAATCAATCGATTGATCAGCCGTTTCGGTTTGACCAACAATTCGACCTTGAGCATCTCTACAACTAGCACCAGGGAAATTACCTTCTATTCCCCATTTGATTCTAATTTCACCAGAAGTTGGATTTGGATAAACTTCCCATGAAGGTTGGATTGCTAATTCTTCTACAACTAAATCTGCATTAGTAGCAGTAGAGAAAATTGGACGCATCATCAAACTAGAATTAAAGGATGACGTACTCCATGTTCCACCTCCATTGATCGAATAAAAAATCTTATCACCGTTCTGTGTATTGTGATCCATACCAATATTCAATCGATCAGCATCTATTTGTCTCCAACCGACATAAAATGTACCTGTAATGGGTAATTTAAGTGTGTCTTTCAAATAATAAGTAGTGAATTTACCAATACTGTCTTCGTAAAAAGGCGTTCTTGGGTAAAAGAATTCATCTTCATAAATCACACTTCCTGGATGCCCTGCATTATCACTCCATACAGTCAACAAAAACAATTTATTTGAAACATCATTCACTGACGGAACAAAATGCATTTTGACACCAATTAACGAATCATTTTCATAAGGCGTGAATTGATAAGCTAATCGTGCTTGAACTCCAGTGGGACCATAAGCAGCTTCAGCTGATCCATCATCATAAGCATAACAATCTCCGAATACTTGTTGCGCGAAACAAGAATCATTTTGAGGGAAATTTGGAAACTGAGCTGAAGCAGCACCAATTAAATCAAATGCAACTTCATCTCCAGGTGCCAATGGGTCAAATTCATAACCTCCCGTAAAATCATGAAACGTTTCATAAAATGTACGCGGTGCATAATTTAAATCGCCACCTGATAGATTTTGAGCTATCATTGTAAAAGTGGATTCCGTAGTTCCATTTAATTCTACTTTCACACTCCCGTTTTGATTATTCTCAGGAAGATTGGAACCATTACGAACCACCACTTTCACCGCATCATTCATGTGACCAGTAGAACTGTTTTTCCAATGATCCCATGGAACTTGCGTATACTCTTTTATCAGACTTCCAATTGGATAAACGAAGGCAAAATCCTTGAACAGCGTATCTTGATACCCTGACAATGTGCGCAAATTTACATAATCCAAATGAAAATGATCCAATGCACCCGAAAGTCCACCAAGATTTTTAAATCGGAATTGGAAACCATTTGTTAAATACATTGCTTGCGTAATGCGAATATGACCAACTTTAAAATCGGTAAGCGGACCTCCTCCCATTCCCCAAATACGGTTCCATTCATTGGCAGCAACATCATAGAATTCCAAAATCAACGAATCTGTTGCTTCTGGTTCATCTCCAAGGCCTTTTGGTTGTACAAGAAAACTCAAATAAATAGAATCACTTGGAGCTAAAATGGATAAATCAAGTGGTTTGGAAGTTAAGTAATCGGCTACGCCACTCGCAGCGGAACCAAAATTATACGGATAACCATTCTCATTTAACCCATCAAAGGAAGCAACACCCAATGACCAAGGAAAAGATGGTAAGTTATAATTATGGTAAGCAAAGTGATCTATCCATACGGCGTTAGGGTCATTGATCACGACCGTGAAAATCAATGCCGAATCTTGAAGAACATCTGGAGGCAATTGAAAAATAGTGTCAATTGGATTAACAAAATCGAGTGTATCGAATAAATTATAAGCTGGCCAAACAGTTGTGGTTGCATATACAATTGGGAATCCTGTGAAAGCACCGATCTTAATTTGAATCGACACCAACGGAATCGTATCTGTTGATCCAGCATTTGTTACATACCGATTTGTTTCGGTTAGGCTGTATTTGCTATTCGCTGGTAGCGGGACGTTTGTTTGGTCTAAGAGTTGATAATACAATTGCTCTGTCACGTTTGGATCAGTGGGCTGTGCATTGTACTGTTGAAAGCGCGATTTAGAAAATTCATCAAACAATGGCAATGTTAAGGTATCCTGCAAATAAATGTAGGTACTATCAATGTCATTGGAAGCACGGGTAATCTTCTTTGAATTTATCACTTGTCGTGTGATCGGACCAACAGATTCTACCTGAGCAACTATCGTTTGCATCAACCCAAGGGCTAGCACTAGCAAAAAGCATTTTTTCATTCTCAATTATTTAGAACACCAATGAACTCGCCATCACTTAATCGTAGCCTGTATGGTAATGGTTGTTCCAGAAGGAGCCATAACACCTTCCATAAACTCAGGACTTTGTGAACTAATAATCGCTGACGAAGAATCCTGAGCAGTTGTACAACCATCACATAAGCCAATAAACAAGCTCAATGATGTTCCACTTAAACGACCGCGAGCACCAGATATTGTTTCTCCAACTAAATCTGGAATTGCAACCGGAGCTCCGCCTTCATTTCTTCCTACAACAATTGTAATGGTGGAACCAATTGGGATTCGTTTTCCTTCTTTGATTTCAGAGCCTTTATAGATTTGTTTCAAGACAGCTCCATTGGACTCATTGGTTTGTTTAAATTCTATTCGGTATTTTAATCCTCTATTTTTCAATACACTTTCTGCAAAACGCTGTGATTTATCAATCAAGCTAGGCATTTCGACCAAACGTGTTTTTTTGGAAACTTGAATCCGAATAATTCGACCTTCTTTCACGGAAACTGTTGAGATTGAAGTCGGTGAAGGGTCTTGAGAAATAATCGTTCCAGCAGGAAGATCTGGTTTATACACCGAATCAAGTACTTCAAGTTTGAGGTCTAATTCTTCAACTCTCGTGCGAGCTACATCGGATTTTAGACCAATCAAATTGGGAACTTTAATTTTTTGTCCATTATTGGTATAACTATCCAATAAGAGAATTGTACCGCCAACAATAATAACATACGTCAGGAAAATAAATCCTGTATGTTTTAAAAAATGTTTGGTCCAAATAAAGTTGCGTAATTTTTTCAGAAATTGCATCATGACTAAATGAGAAAACAAATATAAGAAGAATGTGATTGGTTCGAAGTTTGTGAAAACGAAGCTTTCAACATTTACGTCTGAAAACTTTTATTCTCTTACCTCTCTCTAATTGCTAGCAAGTTCTAATTTCGCAGAAAACAAACAATCATGAAGACGGTTGGATTATTTTGTGGCGGTTTCTCTTCGGAGTTTGAAATCTCGATGAAAAGCGCACAAACAATTGAAAATCATTTCCCTAAGACTTATCACGTTGTGAAAATTGAAGTCACTCCCGAAGCTTGGTATGCGCATACCGCGGAAGGAAAGGTGCGATTCAATATGGAAACACTTTCCTTTACGGATGGCGATTTACAGGTTAAAATCGATATTGGGTTGATTTATATTCACGGAAATCCAGGAGAAAACGGAAAAATACAAGCTTATTTGGACATGAAAGGTGTTCCGTACCTCAATTCTGGAGCTTTAGCATCGGAACTTTCGTTTGATAAATGGTATTGCAATCAGTTTTTAAACCATTTTGAAGTTCCAATTGCAAAGTCAATTTTTATGACAGACCGAACATCTTTTTCGGAATCAACTATCATAGAACAACTCGGATTACCCTGTTTTGTTAAACCATCTGATTCAGGTTCCAGTTATGGTATTTCAAAAGTAAATCACGCTTCTGAACTTCCCGCAGCATTAGATAAGGCTTTTCAAGAAGGTGGAACGGTAATTATCGAATCTTTTTTAAATGGAACAGAAGTAACGTGTGGTATTTATCGCAGAAAAAGTGGTTTACATGCACTTCCATTGACAGAAATTGCTTCTGAAAATGAATTTTTCGACTACGCAGCAAAATACTTGGGTAAATCACAAGAAATCACACCAGCTCGTATTGAAGACGCAGTAAGAGATCGCGTTTGGGAAGTGGCAAAAAAATGCTATACTTTACTTCAATTAAAATCCATTGCACGCATCGATTTTATGATTGTTAACGACCAACCAGTTTTGATTGAGGTGAATACAACACCTGGATTTTCAGATGCGAGTATTGTTCCGCAAATGTTGGCAGCAGACGGCATTTCAATTCATGATTTTTGGGAAGAAATAGTAGCAGTTGAATTAAAAAAGTAGGCACCGTATGCATACAGTGCCTACTTTTTTAATGAACCATTTGGCACTTTTCAATGATCCATTCGGCAAAGTGGACTATTGAAAACTAGAAAAGGGTACTTTCCAACAAGTACCCTTTTCCAAACCTAAAACCCAATTTACCAAACCAATCAGAGAGAGCCTCTGAATACCTTAATAATACCTATATGATGCAGGCTATTTAAAAAGGTTGGAAAATTATTCTAAGGTTCGCTGAAAAACTCAAAACTTTTGAATATAATGGGTTTGAGTTCGATAATCTAAGTTCAAGAGCACCATTTTTGGCTAAAATGATAAAATAAGCTTACAACTTGTAATTCCAGGCATACTATTTTTTTGCTAGCCAGAAATAAAGCATCTATTGCGTTGCAGCCAAATCGAAGTATTCATACACATCTTTTTGACTGCGCCTAATAACTACTTCATTTCTGACTTTTTCAGCAGACCTTATTCTAAACAATTACAGGGTGGATCAAAATACCATTTAACATCTGGCATTTGTGTCTTCCATTTTTGTTGAAAAATAGGCCCAAAAAGAATCCCTCGCAGATCAACTGTTTTCAATTCAGTTAATTGCATTAATTCAGCAGGAAGACTTCCAATGGGGTTATCCCACAAATCGAGTGTCGTTAAATGTGAAAAATAACCAATGCAAGATGGTATTGTTGTTATTAAATTCCGATTCAATATTAACTTTCTTAGATGAGTCATTTGGCAAAGAGCGACAGGAAAAGTATCGAATTTATTACGCGAAGCATCTAATGTTTTTAGTTTGGCAAAGGATTTTAATTCAGTTGGCAAAGTAGTTAGTTTGTTTCTACTAATGTTGAGGTAATGAAGTTGTTTAAACGTAAATAACTCGGCTGGAAGTGAATCCCACTTTTGCTTAGAAGCATCTAGGCGAAATACAGAATCTTTAGGAGCGAGTAATGCTTCTTCCCAAGAGTAAACACGAATAGTATCTTGAGCAAAGCTAGTGATGCTAAACCATAGACACAAAAACAGAGCGAGCGTTTTGTTCATCTTTTTTCAATTGTTGTTTAAGCTCTTCGACCGAGCCAAATCGTTGTTCACCTCTCAATCTGTCAAAAATAGTTACAGTGAGTAATTCTCCGTAAATTTCTTCAGCAAATTCAAACAGAAATACTTCAACGGAAATCAGATCTGATTGTTGCACTGTAGGTTTTTTTCCGATGTTCATAACACCTTCAAAATTGCGGTCATTCAATTGCACACGAACAGCATATACGCCTATTTCGGGGAGCATTTTTGTTGTTTGGTCAATTTTTAAGTTCGCTGTAGGAAAACCAATTGTTCTACCCAATTTATTTCCATGAATAACTTCACCCGTTAGACGATAGGGTTCACCTAGAAAACGAGTAACTAAATCCATTTCTCCAGCAGCGAGTGCTTTTCTTACTTTCGTAGAGCTGACAGTCACTTCGCCTGCACTAACAGCTTGTATTTCGTTGACAGAAAAATCGTAGAGATTGCCTAACTCTTTTAATTGTTGGAAATTTCCTTCTCGATTTTTTCCAAAATGATGATCATAGCCAACAACCATTTCTTTAACCCCAATTTGTCCTACCAAAATATCACGCACAAATTCAACAGCTGTAAGTCGTGAGAACTTCATTGTAAATGGAAATAAAATCACAGTATCGAGCCCCAATTTTTCCAATTTAACCAATTTTTCTTCCACAGTATCAATCAAACGAACGGAATGGCTCTCAGGATACAAAACCATACGGGGATGTGGATCAAATGTGAGTAAAACGGACTCTTGTCCATTTTCTTTAGCTCGTTTCACCATTCCACGAATGATTTCTTGGTGACCTAAATGAACACCATCATACGTTCCCAGAGTTACTATGGGCTGATTAAATTGAACAGATGAAATAAGTTCACGAATAATACGCATACGACAAAGTTAATTGAAAATGTAAACTTATCAATGCGAGAAGAATGAATTGTAAAGGAGTAGCGGTTTGAATAAATGGACTTGAGACGGAAGACCGCTTCGCTATAAGACTAAAGATTGTTTCATACAACCTAATCTTTAGTCTTTCGTCTTTTGTCTCAAGTCCATTCTCTTTTTCCTACATCATACAACTACCAACAAAAAAGGCTGCTCCCTAAGAAACAACCCCTTCTGCGCTTATATGAAACGTTTAATAGTTATCTAAATAGCTCAACGAATCCTTGTCCTTCCAATGTGTTTCCATCTTTTCCTAAGATGCTGTATTTAAAGAAGTAAACCCCATCATCCATTTCCTTACCTTTCGAAGTTCCATCCCATTTTTGGGTGAAGTCTGTCAACTCAGCAACGAAATTACCCCATCGGTTAACAATTACCACTTGAATAGAAACACCGTTTTCTACATCAATTTGGAACGAATCATTGGATCCATCACCATTTGGTGTAAAGACATTCGGAACATGAATGATCAAAGGCTCGAATGGAATGATCACCACATCTATTTGATCTGCGTCTTGACAAATACCATTCGATGCAGTTAATATGACTACATACGTTCCTGGACTATTAAATGTGCTTTGTCCGTTTGTTGCAACGTCAGTTGTTGTTGCAGTCAATCCATTATCGTAATCCCAACCATAACTTGTACCAAACTGACTTGCGTTTGTAAATGTGACACTCAATCCAGGGTATCCAGATAACGGACCTGCGGAATTAATATCAGCAATTGGAACTGGAACTACTGTTACTGATACTTGATCCGTATTTTGACAACCATTTGCGTCTGTTCCAGTAACGGTGTAAGTGAGTGATCCTAATCCAGGGGAAAACGGACTTCCATTTGTTACACCATTTGTCCAAACATAACTAACGCCACCTGTTCCTGATAAAGTAACCTGAGTTCCTGCACAAATTGTTTGATCAACTCCAGCACCAATAGTTGGCAATGGATTAACCGTTACTGTTACTTGATCGGTATTTTGACAACCGCCAACTCCAGTTCCAGTGACAGTATATGTTTGCGTACCCGCTGGAATAAATGAAACTCCATTGGTTACGCCATTGTTCCAAGTATAGCTAGTTGCTCCAGAACCAGAAAGGGTAATAGAACCACCAGCACAAACAGCTTGATTTACACCAGCATCTACATTCGGTATTGGATTTACAGTTACAGTTACTTGATCTGTATTCTGACAACCACCAACACCAGTTCCAGTGACAGTATATGTTTGCGTTCCAGCTGGCGTAAATGCAACACCATTTGTAACACCATTATTCCATGTGTAGGTCGTAGCACCTGAACCAGAAAGCGTGACTGTTCCACCTTGACAGAGCGCTTGATCTTGTCCTGCACCAACAGTAGGAATTGGATTTACCGTTACGGTAACTTGATCCGTATTTTGACAACCTCCAGGTCCAGTTCCTGTTACTGTATAGGTTTGTGTTCCAGCTGGTGTAAATGCAACTCCATTGGTCACTCCATTATCCCATGCATAAGTCGTAGCACCTGAACCAGAAAGCGTAACGGTTCCACCTTGACACAACGCTTGATCTTGTCCTGCACCAACAGTTGGGATTGGGTTCACTGTTACTGTTACTTGGTCTGTATTTTGACAACCGCCAGGACCAGTTCCTGTTACCGTGTACGTTTGTGTTCCAGCTGGGGTAAATACAACACCATCGTTGACTGAATTATCCCATGTATAAGAAGTTGCACCAGAACCAGAAAGTGTTACTGTTCCACCTTGACAAATCGCTTGATCTTGTCCTGCACCAACAGTAGGAATTGGATCTACCGTTACGGTAACTTGATCTGTCGCTGAACAACCAGCAACATCAGAGCCAGTTACAGTATACGTTTGTGTACCTGCTGGAGAAAATGCTACTCCATCCGTTACACTATTATCCCACGTATAACTAACAGCTCCAGAACCTGAAAGTGTCACAGAAGCACCTGCACAAATAGATTGAGCTAAGCCAGCATCAACAACAGGGTTAACACCAACATTTACGGTAACTTGATCGGTATTTTGACAACCACCCGCATCTGTTCCAGTTACAGTATACGTTGTGGTTCCAACCGGAACAAAAGCAACACCATTCGAAACACCATTATCCCAAGTATAGCTAGCAGCACCAGAACCAGAAAGGGTAACCGATGCACCACTACAAGCTGTTTGGTCTGTACCAGCTCCTACAATAGGAAGCGCGTAAGTGAATGAAGTCGTATCATCCGACGTACAATTGGCAGTTCCAAAAACAGTAGTTGCTGTTTGAATAAAATCTGTTGTACCAGGCAAAACTCCAGTTGCTGTAGCATTTAATGCTGTAGAATTGGTAATTGCCATTGCAGGATTTGCCGTCCATTGAAGAGTAGTTACTGCATTCACCGTAATAGGTGTTGTTAAATCTGTTGCTGGTGGAACTTGAAATATCGAAGCTGTTCCAGCAGTACATGAATTATCATTAATTGCAGAACTAATTGCACCAGAATTATAGGAGATTGATGTTGGTGAACCACAAATAGAAGTTAAATTAGAAAACGTGATAGCTGAATTCGTTAAAAAACCTACGTCAGCCCCAATACAATCATAGATTTGAACACTCCATCCTCCTGCAGCTGCATTACAACCAATAAGTGGCGCCCAATTGATTGGGGTATTTGAAGGTCCATAGGAACTATAAGTACCTGACAAAGTTGCAGGAGCAGGTGCGCACACATTCAAGTTACCTGCTGCAGCCGTTGTAAAACATAAATTCACCACATTATCACCACTGTTACAAACGGAACCTTGTCCAATTGCTCCAGGATTTGGAGAAAGTAAGATTGTTGGACTTCCACAAGAAGGGGGGCCAACTAAATAAAATGCTAAATCCGATACCCAAGTATGTGTTGCGTTAAAACAAACTTGAACTTGTGTACTCGGATTAATCAATGATTCTGCAGGTGGTGGATTGTAATAAGAAAAACTACCCGTAGAATTGACAACTGAAGACAAATTTGCTTGATCACAACCACTTCTTGTATTGGAAGCTGTTACTTCTGTGTTCAAGTTCCAAACCCAAGCAATATAACAATTGACAATTGCATTGGATCCATCGCGTATTTCAACACGATAACCATCACTAACCAATCCACTAATCGTAGATGTTGCTCCTACTTGAGTTGTATAAGATGTCCAAGAAGCATTGGTTTGATTGTGGTAATACCAATCGAACGTAAACGGACCTACTCCACTAGTTGGAGTCGCTGTTAAACTACCTTGACTGCTCGATAAAATATCACTGCACCAAATATAAATAGGATCATTAGGTGAAGCATTGGTATAAGTGGTTGTAGAAGAACCAGAATTTCCATTTGGTACAAGTTGGGCAAAAAGTCCACTTGTAAGTACACTAAATGCACAAAGAATTACGAACTGTTTCATCTTTTAATGAGTTGACATTAATAATTCCTTGCGTTTCTCCACAAGTGCTTTTTGCTCCAAATAAGCCAATCGTCTTTGCTCATTTGCAACTGTATTTTCTAGGTACATTATTTTTTCATCGATAGCACGCAGTGCATCAATACATTCTGGCAATGTCCAGTCATCAATGGTTCTAACAACTAGTGATAGTGGTGTGGATTTCGCAACGAATCCCTCGTTTCCAGCACTTATATTAACAATAACCCCATTTGACTGGGTGGAGACTTGTTTTATTTCTTGACCACCTTGAGCAAAAGAATGCCCCGTAGCAAGAACAAACACAATAAAAATTGTAGTGTTTCTCATATTAGCAGTAGTAAATTGGTATTAACGAATACAGTACATAACGGAAGACCGATAAGTATAGTTGCATGCAATATTAATAATCTGTAGAATGATAACCAAGTTTTTAACAAAAAACAGCTACGCCTGTGAATGTATTCAACCATTCTACATTATGATCAAAACAACTTCTGTAGAAATTGAATCGAACTACACCAAAGGCTAAACGATCAAATTTACATGCAATCTAATTTTTAGAAAGGAATCTAATAATTAATTATTTGCTTGCTACACTACCATAAAAGTGGTATTTTTGTGGCGTAAAAAACTCTTTATTTAAAATTAATCTAAATAGGGATTACACACTCAAGTATGATAACAGTAACAGAACAAGCTAAAAAGCAAGCAATTCGCCTCATGGAGGATGAAGGCAAGGATGGTTTTTTCATTCGTGTTGGCGTTCAAGGTGGTGGCTGCTCAGGACTCATGTATCAATTGACATTCGACAATGAAGATCGTCCTGATGATAAAGTATTTACAGACAATGGTGTAAAAGTAGTAGTTGACAAAAAAAGTTTTCTCTACCTCATAGGAACTACATTAGATTTTTCTGGCGGATTAAATGGGAAAGGATTCATTTTCTCCAATCCAAATGCTGGAAGAACATGTGGTTGTGGCGAATCATTCTCTGTTTAATCGGATTCGGTACACTTTTATAGATAAACAAGATTCAACCCATGGGTTATACAGAAAACGATTTAGCGAAAGACTTAGAAAACTCCGAATATAAATTTGGTTTCACGACCAATATCGAATCCGATCGAGCTCCAATTGGATTAAATGAAGATATTATTCGATTTATTTCTGCTAAAAAAGAAGAGCCAGAGTGGTTGCTAGAATACCGATTGAAAGCATTGAGAATTTGGATGGAAATGAAAGAACCTGAATGGGCGCATGTTTCCTACACTAAACCAGACTTTCAAGCTATTTCTTATTATGCAGCTCCGAAACAATCAAAAAAATACGAAAGCTGGGATGATGTTGATCCTGAGTTAAAAGCTACAATGGCGAAACTCGGAATTTCCATGGAAGAACAACAGCGATTAACAGGTGTTGCGGTTGACTTCGTGATGGATTCTGTTTCGGTAGCAACTTCATTCAAATCCAAATTAATGGAACTGGGAATTATCTTTTGTTCCTTTTCTGAGGCAGTCAAAGAACACCCTGAATTGGTAAAACAATACATGGGATCTGTTGTTCCTGTTACCGATAATTTTTACGCCACCTTAAACAGTGCTGTTTTTACGGATGGTTCGTTTTGCTATATTCCAAAAGGAGTGCGTTGCCCAATGGAACTTTCTACTTATTTCCGCATTAATGAGGCCAACACTGGTCAATTTGAGCGTACTTTGGTAATTGCCGATGAAGGTTCGTATGTGTCCTATCTTGAAGGATGTACAGCTCCTCAGCGCGATGAAAATCAATTACACGCTGCAGTTGTAGAATTAGTCGCATTAAAAGATGCTGAGATTAAATATTCTACGGTTCAAAACTGGTATCCTGGTGATAAAGATGGTGTTGGTGGAATTTTTAATTTCGTTACCAAACGTGGAATCTGTGAAACAAATGCCAAAATCTCTTGGACGCAAGTAGAAACAGGATCTGCGGTGACATGGAAATATCCTTCTTGTATTTTAAAAGGCGATAATTCTGTCGGTGAATTTTATTCGGTTGCCGTTACAAACAATTACCAGCAAGCTGACACTGGAACAAAAATGATTCACCTTGGGAAAAATACCAAGAGTACAATTATTTCAAAAGGAATATCTGCTGGAAAATCACATAATTCTTACCGTGGTTTAGTGCAAATTCACAAAAACGCCAGTAACGCCCGTAATTTTTCGCAATGCGATTCTTTATTGATGACTGATGAATGTGGCGCACATACTTTCCCCTATATTGAATGTAAAAACTCAACCGCAAAAATTGAACATGAAGCAACTACTTCAAAAATTGGAGAAGATCAAATATTTTATTGCTTACAACGTGGAATCAGTGCTGAAAAAGCAATTAGCCTGATTGTAAATGGTTATTGCAAAGAAGTATTGAATCAATTGCCAATGGAGTTTGCAGTTGAAGCACAAAAATTACTAGCAATTAGTTTAGAAGGCTCTGTTGGTTAAACAACAAGACATAATTAGATCGATGAGTAGAAAAGCAATCATTCCTGTTATCTGCGAAATCAAAATAAAAAAAGCATGTTAAAGATTAACAATTTACACGCCTCAATTGACGGCAAAGAAATCCTTAAAGGATTGAATTTAGAAGTAAAAGCTGGCGAAATTCATGCGATCATGGGACCAAATGGTGCAGGAAAAAGCACATTGGCATCTGTATTAGCTGGACGAGAAGAATATGAAATTACTGCAGGTTCTGTTGATTTTGACGGTCAAGATTTACTAGATCTTTCTACAGAAGATCGTGCACGAGAAGGATTATTTCTCGCATTTCAATACCCAGTTGAAATTCCAGGTGTATCAAACGTTAATTTCTTGCGTACTGCTTTGAATGAAATTCGTGATTACCGAAAGGAAGAACCTATTTCTGCAAAAGACTTTATGGCATTGGTGCGTGAAAAATCTGCAATTGTTGAATTGGATGCAAAATTAGCTTCCCGTTCAGTAAACGAAGGTTTTTCAGGTGGTGAAAAGAAACGAAATGAAATCTTCCAAATGGCCATGCTTGAACCGAAACTAGCCATTCTTGATGAAACTGATTCTGGATTAGATATTGATGCTTTACGCATTGTTGCAAATGGAGTGAATACGTTAAAATCAGCCGATAATGCAACTATTGTAATTACCCATTACCAACGTTTATTGGATTATATTGTTCCCGATTTCGTGCATGTCCTATACGATGGTCGCATTGTAAAAACTGGACCGAAAGAACTTGCCTTGGAATTGGAGGAAAAAGGATACGATTGGATCAAAGCAGAATTTCAACAGTAAACCGTCGAAAGTATGAGTTTAGAAACAATCATCCCAGAAATGGCTGCTGCAGTCGATTGGAAATTGGAAGGAAACTTCTTGCTTTCAACTGATCTTCAACAAAAAGCCAAGACTGTTTTGGAAACGACACCCTTTCCAACAACGCGTTCTGAAGCATGGAAATATACACGCGTAACTAAAATACGCAACGGACAATTTGCCATTCAGCCAATGCAGTTGGCGAAAAACGAGCACCAAATTGATGCGACAGCTGTCTCATTGGTATTTGTTAACGGACATTTCGCACCGAATTTATCTTCATCAGACTTTCCTGCTGGAGTAAAACTGGTGGCTTTATCCCAAATGAATGAGCAAGAACGGCTTGCTATAGGAAATGAACTTCCATTAGAAGGTCAAATTTTCAATGCATTCAATACGGCTTATGCAACAGACGGAATATCAATTCACATTGCAGCGAAGGTTAACGTAGAACAAACGATTGAAATCACACATATTTCAACGGGTATCAATGTGCTTTCAACTGTTAGAAATAACATTCATTGCGAAGCCTTTTCGAGCGCACATATCATTCAACAATTTGTTTCTGAAAACGCTGAGAATTGTTTTGCGAATGTAGTATCTGAAATTTCAGTTGGCGAAAATGCGCACTTGATTATTGATAAATTGCAAACCGAAGATGATTCGAATTTCCATATTTCAACGGAAGAAGTGCAACAAGCAGTCAATTCAAATTTCACCATCAATACGATAACATTGAATGGCAGTTTGGTACGCAATAACCTGCATATCAATGTCAACGGTTCTAATTGCGAAACCAATTTGAATGGAGCTTACATCCTTAAAGGAAGTCAGCATGTTGATAATCATACCGTTGTTGATCATAAAGTTGCGCATTGCGTTTCCAATGAATTGTATAAGGGAGTCATTGATGGAAAAGCAACTGCAGTTTTTAACGGAAAAGTGTTTGTTCGCAAGGATGCACAAAAAATCAATGCGTTTCAATCCAATGCAAATGTATTGCTCAGTGATGACGCAACAATTGATTCGAAGCCAGAACTAGAAATTTATGCCGATGATGTAAAATGCTCGCATGGATCTACAACTGGGCAATTAGATGAGGAAGCAATTTTCTATTTGCGTGCTCGAGGAATTGGCGAAAAGGCTGCTCGTCAGCTCATGGTTGGTGCTTTCATTGGAGATGTATTGGAAAAAATAGAAAATCAAGCTGTTTCAGCAAAAATAGAGACCATTCTCGCCGATCGATTTGAATGGGCAATTGGCTCTTAAAAATAGCTTTCGCCTTTCAAACACACATCTCATAAATTAGCAGCAACTTTACATCATGGAAGAGCGATTAGATAAATTATTGGTTGAACGAGGATTGGTTACCTCTCGCACACGTGGCGAAGAACTCATAAAAAACGGTGATGTTTTAGTGAATGGTGTTGCATTGGACAAACCTGGAAAAAAAATTGCTGTTGATTCAACCATCGTCTTATTGAACGAGGAACTCTCATGGGTTTCTAGAGGAGCTTTAAAACTCTTAAAGGCAATCGATTATTGGCACATTGATGTGAAAGGATTACATTTCATGGATATTGGAGCATCGACAGGTGGATTTACCGAAGTGTTATTGGCGCAAGGTGCTTCAAAAGTAACCTGTATTGATGTTGGACATGGACAATTGCATGATCGTCTTGTTGGAAATCCATCCATCATTAATTTTGAGAAAACGCATGTACGTGAGTTAACGACACATCATTTCCCTCAACCAGTTGATGGAGCTGTGATTGATGTATCCTTCATCTCACTTGAAAAGGTGTTTCCTTTTATCCAGATTTATTTAAATCCGGGGGCAACTGTTATTGCATTGATCAAACCGCAATTTGAATTGGAACGAAAACTATTGAATAAAAGTGGAGTTGTGAAAAGCAGTTTGAGTTATCCTAAAGTGATGGAAAATATTAAACGTTACGCTACTGATTCTCATTTTATTGTACAAGAAATTATTGAGTCACCTATTTTTGGTGGAGATGGAAACAAGGAATTTCTATTGTATTTGAAAAGAGGAGAATAATTCATTTTTTTTGACATAAAAATTTGACATAAAAAAAGAGGAGTAAACTCCTCTTTTTTACATTAGTGTCAGTTCTACCAGAACACCAATGAAACTCATCGTCTAAGTTGTGTAGTAATTTTTTTCTCTTTAAATCTTACCCTGTAGAGAAATGACGATGTACCTAACTGTTTGAACCCTAACTTATTTTCTAGTTTAAATTATGCCTTATTTATTAACCTTATATACCATTGATGCAGCAATTTGTAAAAGGTTGGAATTAAAATGAAAATTTTATTTGGAATCGAATTCCTTGAATATTTTCAAATGCTGTTTTCTGACCTGTATAAGATGGCAACCATTGGTATTGCGCTCCTACTGATATATGTTTTCCAGTTTTAGGAAACTGCACAATTCGATAATCCATTCCAGCAGTAACGCCAGGTTGAATTTTATCGAAATTATATACTTGTGTTACAGCATCATTCTTTTTTTCCAAGCCACTTAACATCTTAGAAAACACAATCCCTCCATAAAAAGTACTTCTCTTATATGAATAACCAATCGAAGAGGATAATTGGAGACAATTAATTCGTTGATCTGTTGTAAAGTAGCGACCATTGATGTACTTACCTGCTCCTTGAGAATATTGACTTACTCCCAATGCATGAATCAACTGTATTGGTCCTAATTGATGACGGTAACTAAAATCAGCAGCCATGCCAAAGCGCGGAACGGTAGAAGTAAATGATGCAGGATTACGCTCTTGCAAAATAGATAGTTGAGTTCCAACTTGAACTGTCCAATGATGGAAAGGAATTTTTGGAAGTTCAAAATCACGTGCATACACTGACGCTGAATTGTAATTCAAAGTACGAGGATCTAACCGATCAACAATTTCATCTGTTTTATCAACCGCATTATTGATCGAATCGTTGGCTGCTAAATCAACTTGATTCACTTGATTCACTTGATTCACTTGATTCACTTGATTCACTTGATTCACTTGATTCACTTGATTCTCATTACGCAATTCAGATTGAACAGATTGATTGTTCACCACAAAATTCGTTTGATTGAATGGAATCGTATTATTACTATTTAGATTTCGATCTTGTTGTATTGGCAACGCTTGTTCCAATTGATTCGTGGCATTCAACTGAATAGCTGACTGATTCGTTGTAGTTAATGCTTGACTATCAATGACGAGATTATTCGAGTTGTTGGCAAAAACAGCTGTTGAGGACGCCATTGGTGTGTCACTTACATGCTGGGAAATGAATAAAGCAACCAAAGAAGCCGCAATTAATTTCCAGAATGGAATTCGTGTAGAAACTGGTAGATTCAGGGATTGATTAAGTCCCATCCACACTTGTTCCAAGGAAATCGCATCATCTAATTTAGACCAACCATCAGATGGTTGCGACGGATTCCATTCTTCATGAGAAGTAGCAATCCATCCATCAGCCAAGTGTTCTTCTGCAACTAAAGATTGATCAACACGGTTCCAAACACGTTCAACCGCAATGGATTCATCAAGTCGTTCCCACAACTGGGCAGAAGGCTCACCTGCATCCCAATCATCGAATGCTTGTTGCGCCCAATTTGAAAGGCCATCTGGCAACTGATCGTTTGTAGTGCTCATGATGCCATTAGTTTTTGTTTCAACACTGAACGGGCGTAATTCAATTGGGATTTTGATGTTCCAACAGAAATTTCCAATTCTTCAGCTATTTCAGCATGTGACCAACCTTCTAATGCATATAGCTTCAGCACCAAACCAGCTTTCACAGGGAGGCGATTGATTTCTTCTAATATGGCAACAAACGGAATTGGTTTATCTGGTTCTTCGTCTAATTCATCAACTATAGCAATCTCAGCTAATTGCTGAAAGCTTTTTCGTTTACGCAATTCTTGCAGACAACAATTTACAGTAACCCGACGAAGCCAGCCTTCAAACGCACCAGAAAAATGATACGATCCAATATTTTTATAAATGTGCATAAAAGAATCGTGCAACAAATCTTCCGCATCTTGCGTATCGGAACCATAGAGTTTACACACTTTGAACAGCTCTTTGGAAAATCTACGATAGAGCTGTTCCTGTGCTTTTCGTTCCCAATTAGCGCAACCTTCAACAATATGTCTGATTTCTTCTTCCATTACTCAGCTACTTTTAAGACCAATGCTTCTTTTAGCTTTAAATTAATATCTGTAAACAACTTGTTGTTGCTGTTTTCTCGAATGACAATGGTTGGCACATCATTTTCAGTCGTAATTGTAGCCTCAGACCAATCATTGACACTTATTGAGCTGAACAATTTTTGTACATCAACACCAATTGTAACGATATAATCTTTCTTTTTCTTTAATTCAAAAGCAACCTGAGGGTGAAACGCCAAATCCATAGCAGACTCCCATTCAATGCGAATAGGAATGAGGTTCGCACCACTGTTGTAATTACCAAAGAGCATTAAACAAGGTTGGGTTTCGTCATTGACATTTAATTCTACTTCAAATTCATTGTATTCTCCAACTGGAATATCCATGGACAAACCTAAACTTCCACCAGAAGTAAATGTCGTTTTATTGATTGGAAGCGATTGCAAGATTTCTACGTTAGGACCTTCAACTCGTGTTCCAGAGACTTTAAATTCATCTAGGTAAAAATATCCACTTGTCACAACAGCGTGAAATGCACCAGGATCTTGTTGGTAGAAATCCCATTTAAAATTCAAGTATGCAGGCTGTTTTAACTTGTATTTTTTACAAGAAGAAAAGCCTAAACCGAGTATTAACACTACAAATAATAGTAAACGCATTATCAGATTTTTATTATTAGATACAGAACAAAGATAAAGGTTGTAATTTAATTCTATTTAGAAAGAATACAAATAAGCAAATATGTATCTTTGCACCATGAATAATCAAGAAAAAAGAAAATTCAGCGTACGAGAAATCAGACAGGATTTTCCTGCATTGAGGCAAACCATCTACGGGAAAAATCTCATTTATTTTGATAACGGCGCAACTTCTCAAAAGCCGCAACTAGTATTAGATGCTATTAATCAATACTATAGCAAAAATAATGCGAATATTCATCGTGGTGTGCATTTTATGAGCCAACAGGCTACCTCCGAATATGAAACATCAAGAAAGTACATTCAAGCATATATAAATGCAGAAAAATCAGAGGAAATTATTTTTACAAAAGGAACGACAGATGGAATCAATCTTGTAGCCTCTTCTTTTGGGGAATTACTTTCTGCAGGTGACGAAATTTTGATTTCTGCTATGGAACATCATTCCAACATCGTGCCTTGGCAAATGCTTTGTGAACGAAAAGGATTGATTCTAAAAGTAATTCCTATCAATTCCAAAGGTGAGTTGAAACAGGATGCTTATTCAGAAATGCTTTCTGAAAAAACGAAATTAGTAGCAGTTACGCATATTTCTAACACACTTGGCACAATCAATCCAATCAAGGAAATGATTGAAAAAGCTCACTTAGTTGGAGCAAAAGTGCTGATTGATGGAGCGCAAAGTATTCAGCATACCAAAATTGATGTACAAGATTTAGATTGCGATTTCTTTGTTTTTTCTGGGCATAAAGTTTTTGGTCCAACCGGAATTGGAGTTTTGTATGGCAAAGAAGATTTATTAGACCGTATGCCGCCTTACCAAGGTGGTGGTGATATGATTGCCCGTGTGACATTTGAGCGCACAACCTACAATGAGTTACCGTTTAAATTTGAAGCTGGAACACCGCATATCGCTGGTGGAATTTGCCTTGGAACTGCTTTACAATACTTGAGTCAGTTTAACATCGAAGAAGTAGAGCAATATGAGCGCAGTTTAGCAGATTATGCGCAGGATTTACTTTCTACGTTTGAAGATTTAAAAATCATTGGAGCTGCGAAAAACAAAACAAGTGTGGTTTCTTTTCATGTCAATGGCATTCACCCTTTTGATATCGGGACTCTATTGGATAAACAAGGAATTGCAGTGAGAACAGGTCATCATTGTACCCAACCTTTGATGGATATTTTTGGAATTCCAGGAACAATTCGTGCCTCATTTGCGTTTTACAATACACGAGAAGAAATTGATACGTTCATAGCTGCTGTGGAAAAAAGCATTACCATGTTACGCTAAACCAATGAGTATGACAATAGAAGAAAAACAACAAGAAATCATTGACGAATTTGCTGTCTTTGATGATTGGATGGAAAAATACGAATACATCATTGATTTGGGGAAAGAATTACCATTAATTGATCCCACAAAAAAAACAGATGATCGACTCATTGAAGGTTGCCAATCGCGTGTTTGGTTAGATGCAACTATTGAAAATAATGAGATGCATTTAACTGCTGATTCAGATGCGATTATCACAAAAGGAATTATTGGTTTATTGATTCGTGTAATGGATCAAGAAAGCCCAGAAACCATCGCTAAATCTGATATGCACTTTATTCGTGAAATAGGTCTTGCTGAACACCTTTCGCCTACTCGCGCCAATGGATTAGCAAGTATGGTAAAAAAAATAAAATTATTGGCTTTGTCCGCACTAGTTTAAATTGTTATGGAATCATTAGAAGATAAAATCGTTGCTATTCTCAAAACAATCTACGACCCTGAAATCCCTGTTGATATTTATGAATTGGGGTTGATTTACGAAGTGCGCATAGATAAAGCTGCCCATGTTGATATTGACATGACCCTTACTTCACCCAATTGTCCCGTTGCAGAATCACTTCCGCAGGATGTAAAAGCGAAAGTTGAATCCGTTGAAGGAGTTGAAACTGCTGAAATTCACATTGTGTTTGATCCACCATGGGATAAAGATATGATGAGTGAAGAGGCAAAACTGGAATTGGGCTTTCTTTAAACCTTTTTCAATTAAAATCTAAAAAATCTTCCTTCGTTCAGCCAACTTTTCAGAATGGCTTGCGTTTATGTTATGGTAATATTAACCAACTGTTAATTTAAGTGGGTGATATTGCTATATTTATACATTAATCGCAACGAAACTACGAATGAAAAAAACCTTACTACTCTTGTGTACCTTTGGGTATTCTTACGTTAGTTATAGTCAATACTGTACGGCATGTGGGCCTTCCAGTACAGCCGATTCAAATGTTGGATCTGTACAATTAACAGGTACTTCAGGAGCAATTAATTTCATTGGATGTCCTGGTGTTATTGGATTACAAGATCTTACTGGAAGTCAATCAGCAACCTTAGGAGCAGGTTCAAATTACACCGCAAATATCCAATTTAGTACATGTGGCGGTAATTTCGCAGGAGCTGGAGAAGCGTGGATTGATTTTAATATTGACGGTGTTTTTGATGCATCTGAATCCATTGGAACATGGGTTGGAACTCCTCCTACTTCTTTGTCTGTGTTTAATTTTACTGTTCCTCTTTCAGCTTTATCTGGCTCAACGCGCATGAGGGTTGTTCAACAAGAAGCAGGTGCATTACCAATTAATCCATGTGCTTCTTTTACGTGGGGCTCAACCATGGATTTTTCAATCATCATCTCGGGAGGTGTAGATTGCAGCTCTTATTTAGGTGATACACAACAAGATGCTATTGTCATCAATGCATTACCCTATTCTACAACAGGTGATAATTCGTATTGTTATTTCAATCAAAACTTAGTGTATGCTTCTCCTGATATTTATTACCGATTGATCCCAACACCACAACAAGTAAGTATTTCTGTTTCGCTTTGTGGATCCAATTTCGATACTTTTTTAACGGTCACAGATCCAGATGGAACTATCATTGCATACAACGATGATGGAAATTGTGGAACTTCTTCTGAATTAACTTTTTCAACCGCAGGAGTAGATACAGCTTACATTATAGTTGAAGGTTGGGGTACAGAATTGGGTGCATTTATATTAAACATTGATGCAGAATTTTTAGGTGTTGAAGCCTTTTCACAGAATGATTTAAAGTTGTATCCAAATCCAACGACTGGTAGTATTTTAATTGAAGGAACAGTAGATGCTGCTGTTTCTATAATTGATAGTCGTGGATCAATCATCAAAACGTACGCTGATTATGCATCTAGTGAATTAGATCTTTCCTTTTTAAACGCAGGAATTTATTTCGTTGAAGTGATCGAAAACGGTCATACACAAACCATTAAACTTACAAAACAATGATAAAAACGCTTCTACTCGCGGTGATTATTGTTTTTAGTAATCTTGCGAACGCTCAAAACTGGGATGCAAAAGCTGATTTTGGAGCAATTGGACGACACAGAGCGTCTGGATTTAGCATAGGAAATAAAGGATATATTGGGCTTGGTCACATGAATGGTGGTGGTCCAAATATTGTTTATCAAGATTGGTGGCAATACGATCCTGCTTCCAATTCTTGGACACAAAAAGCAGATTATGCGAATGGAGTTCCGAATTATGCTGCCATTGCTTTTAGTACTTCAACCAAAGGATATATTGGCGGTGGAACAGCATTTACTAGCGAATTCTTTTGTTATGACCCTGTTACTAATTTGTGGACAGCGGTCTCAAATTGCCCAACGAATGTCAACGACCAAACTGCCTTTGCAATTAATGAAAAAGGCTATGTAATTGATGGCAATCTTTTTGTAGAATATGACCCGAGCACAGATAGTTGGACGTATAAACAATCAATTCCAACAAGTTGTGCAGTTTGGAGTAGCTCATTTGTTATCGGAGGAAGTGCTTTTTTAAAAAGTGGTAATCTATTCTATGAATACAAAGCAAGTCAAGATCAATGGATTCCGAGAAGTAATTTCCCTGGCTCAGCTACTGGTGGAGCAGTTGCCTTTTCAACATTTAACAAAGGATATATCGTTTCTGGTTATGCGGGGTCGCTTGCTTTAGTCAATAAGGAGGTGTGGGAATTTAATCCTGCAACCAATACATGGACTCAGAAAGAAGATTTTGAAGGTTCCGCAAGACGCTTTTCCGTTGGTTTTTCCATCAATAATCGCGGTTATTTAGGAACTGGAACGAATGGAATCAACTTCAATGATTTTTGGGCTTACGATAATTTTGCTGAAACTGCAGAGTTGAATCCGTTCCTAGTATCATGCACAGCATTTCCAAATCCAGCAACGGAATCGATTCAATTTAAATTATCGGATGCTCTTGGTAATGAAACGTGGCAGTTACAGATTGTAAGCACAACCGGGGAAATTGTCCACCATTCTGAACATACTGGTCAAGAAGCAACTTTCGAACGTGGCACGCTTAGCAATGGAACGTATTTTTATCAACTCATTTGTGCGGGGAAAACAGTCGCTACGGATGAATTTCAATTGATTGGATTATGATGCGATTATTACTTCTACTAACAGTTCTAATTGGCAGTCAAAACAGCATTTGGTGTCAAAATTCATGGTTAGATCGAGCCGAATTAACTGGATTCAAGCGCGAACAAGCTGTAGGATTTTCAATTGGAGATAAAGGATATGTCGGAACTGGAGTGGATACTTCTGAAACCGTATTAAAGGATTTTTGGGAATACGATCCAATCCTAGATAGTTGGACACAAAAAGCAGATTTACCAGGAGTTGCCAGAAGAAATGCAATCGGTTTTGGTTTCGATGACAAAGGATATCTTGGTACAGGATTAGACAATGATGAAGCACTGACGGGTGTTAAATTGAACGATTTTTGGGAATACACACCTGCAACAAATTCTTGGGTGCAAAAAGCAAATTTCCCGGGATCAGGCGGTTTAGGACTTTATTATGCAACTGCATTTACAGCCGATTCAAAAGGATACATCTGTGGAGGTAAACTTGGTCCAAGTCTATACACGAGCGAAATGTGGGAATACAAACCGAGTATTGACCAATGGACAATGCGCGCTTCTTTTCCAGGAGGAATTCGGTACAACATGAGCAGTTTGACAGTGAATAACGTAGCATTTGTTGGATTAGGAACGGATCAAAATAATTACAGAAATGATTGGTGGAAATACAATCCTGCGACGAACATTTGGGTAGCACAACCTAATTTCATTGGAGGCGCTCGAGGTGGTGCCAGTACATTTACAATTGGTTCAAAAGGATATGTTTGTCTCGGAACGAATGGTGGTTTAAAAGACGATTTATGGGAATTTGATCCCATCATGGAAACGTGGTCACCAAGAGCTAATTTTGGCGGAAGTCAGCGTAAACAAGCCATTTCATTTTCTATTGGAAACCGCGGATTTGTTGGAACTGGATCAGGAGTTTCAGGAAAAAAACGCACATTTTTCGAATACGTTCCAGCCATTTCATTAGGTACGGATGAACTCAGCGATGTTAACATTACTTGCTTTCCCAATCCAACTACTGATTTTTTCCAGATTCAAACTGATCAAGCTGAATTGACGAAAGCTGTTTTGTATTCTTCACAAGGTCAAATTGTGGCTTCTTATTCTAAAGACAATTCCAACTGGAACTGCTCACGAAATGGCTTACCCACAGGAGCATATTACCTGGTTTTACAAACTGAGCTAGGAGAAAATCGTCATCAACAAACAATTCAATTCATTGACTAGCATGAAATTATTTAGTAGAATTTTTCTTTTCTGTTGTGTTGCTGCTCCAGCCTTCGGTCAGAATACGTGGTTTCCTGTTGATTCATTGAATGGTTCACCCAAATCGGTTGCAACCAGTTTTGTGTTAAATGATGAAGGATATGTTGTTGGCGGATTAACGGACGGTAGTTTTTCACGAAAAATGTATTCTTACAATATAGCTCAAGATGATTGGGATGCTGAGCCATCTTGGGGTGGTGAATTGGGTTCAGGTCAGAATCGTGGAAGCGCAGTGAGTTTTGTGATCAATGAAAAAGCCTATGTGGGTTTAGGTCAAGGGAATACTGCTGGATTTTACAATGACTTTTGGGAATACAATCCACTGGACACAACTTGGACACAAAAAGCCAATTTTACTGGATCGGCACGCAGAAGTGCTGTTGGATTTTCAATTGATGGTATTGGCTATGTTGGAACAGGACAAGACGAGGCAGGAATGACGCGTGATTTCTTCTCTTATGATGCCATTACAAATTCATGGAATCAACTCAATAATTTTACAGGAACTGCTCGCAAAAGTGCCGTTGCTTTTACACTTGGTGGAAATGCTTATATCGGAACAGGTGATGATGGGGTTTTGTTGAAAGATTTCTGGCAATACAATCCAACAACTGATTCGTGGATTCAACGACCAGATCTTCCTGGAATGAGCAGAGCTGGTGCAGTAGCATGGGGTGAATTTCCCACTGGATTTATATCATGCGGTGAAGATGCCAATGGCGTATTTTTAAAGGATCTTTGGGAATACAATTTCTTTGGAAATGTTTGGCAACAGCGGGCAGATTTACCTGGTCCAGCTAGGAAGCATGCAACAGCTTTTTGTATCAATGGAATTGGATTTGTAGGCTCGGGATATAACGACATTTTTCTCGATGATTTTTATGCCTATATCCCATTGTTAGGAACGAATGAATTAGAGCAAACAACGCTTGAGGTGTATCCCAATCCTGCCACTGAACAATTGATTCTTCGAACGGAATATTCCTTCACTAGTCTCATTGTAACGGATGCAAATGGAAAAATAATTCCTGTTGAACTAACCTCTACTGGAGAAAATGCTAATTTAAGCATGCAACTGGAAGGACTATCAAGTGGTCATTATTTCATTGCTGGCGAAACAAAAAACGGTCAATTTGTTCACACTTCTTTTATTAAAATCCCGTGAAAATAGTTGCCTTATTTATTGGAATACTGATACTTTCTGCTTGCAGTGAAGAGCAACCAATTCTTGAAAAAGCACAACAACAAATCCCTGAAACGAATGAACCTGCTGCGTCACACATGACTCATACTGATTCGATTAAAGCTCCAAAAACAAGTTCTTCCAAAAAAACGAGTCCGTATCATTATACAACGATTTACACAGACCAGATCGGTTGGGGATATGATATTTTAGAAAATTCCAGTGTGCGCATTCATCAACCACACATTCCAGCGGTACAAGGAAATCAAGGGTTTAAATCTGCAAGTGACGCAGCAAAGGTGGCTGAAAAAATCATTGAAAAACTCGATAAGGGAATCATGCCACCAACGTTGAGTATAGCTGAAATGGAGGAATTGGGGGTTTTGTAACGCGCAAACACACACTTTCACCACCATCAAAAGCAAATTTAATAGCATAATTTGTGTTAATTCAATAAGTCTTGGGGATTCAACCTTACTCCCTATTTCCACTCGTTTAATGGAAAAGACTTCGTAAATTTGCAGACTCTAAAAATTGTATATGACACGTCGTGTAGTAGTAACAGGATTAGGTGCATTGACTCCTATTGGAAATGATGTAAATGAATTCTGGACCAATATAGTTGCTGGGAAAAGCGGAGCTGGACCAATCACAAAATTCGATACTTCAAAGTTTAAAACAACCTTTGCATGTGAGCTGAAAGGATTTGATCCAAAAGCCCATTTTGATGTAAAGGAAATCCGTAAATACGATCCATTTTCTCAATATGCCTTGGTTGCAGTAGAACAAGCTGTCAACGATGCTAACATCGATTTTTCTCAACTAAACAGAGATCGAATTGGTGTGATTTGGGGATCTGGAAACGGTGGAATTCAAACATTCCAAGATCAAATGATTGAATACTGCGATGGTGATGGTACGCCAAGATTTACACCCTTTTTCATTCCACGGATTCTAGTTGACATTGCTTCTGGAATTATTTCCATAAAATACGGTTTACGAGGAGTGAACTTCTGCCCCGTTTCAGCTTGTGCCACTTCCAACACAGCCATCATTGAAGCGTTTAACTATATCAAATGGGGAAAAGCAAACATGGTGATTACTGGTGGTTCGGAAGCAGCTATTACCCAATCGGCAATTGGTGGGTTTTCTTCTGCTCAAGCGCTTTCAAAACGCAACGATGATCCAGCAAAAGCTTCACGTCCGTTTGATACCAATCGTGATGGATTTGTAATGGGTGAAGGAGCTGGCGCATTGATTTTAGAAGACTTAGATCATGCTATTGCTCGAGGAGCAAAAATTTATGGCGAAGTTGTAGGTGGTGGTCACGCTGCAGACGCTTATCATTTAACAGGAACGCACCCAGAAGGTGATGGAGCAGTTTTAGGAATGGAAGAAGCCATGCGCGAAGCTGGAATTACTGCCGCTGATATTGATTATATCAACATGCATGCAACTTCTACTCCACAAGGCGACAACAGTGAACTCATTGCTGCAAAACGGGTTTTTGGCGAACGAAAATCACTGAGTATCTCTGGAACAAAATCCATGACGGGGCATTTATTAGGTGCTGCTGGTGCGGTTGAAGCCATTGCATGTATTAAAGCACTTCAAACGGGAATTGTTCCGCCAACCATCAATACAGAAAATATTGAGCCAGAGTTCGCACATTTATTCGATTTTCCACTCGGAAAAGGAGTGAAAAAAGACCTCAATTACGCCATGAGCAACACCTTTGGTTTTGGTGGACACATTGCTTCGGTTGTGATGAAAAAATGGGATAATTAATTCGCTCTAAACACTTCAATAAAACAGTTCATGGAACAAGATTCGGTACGATTAAATAAATTCATCAGTGAAAGTGGCTTGTGTTCTCGCCGTGATGCTGACCGTTTCATTGAAAAAGGAGCTGTTTTTATCAATGGACGAAAAGCGGTAATTGGTGATCAGGTAAAACCAGGCGATCGTGTTCGTGTCAATGGAAATGACATTGAACCGATGGAAGCGGAAGATTTAATCTTCATTGCGCTGAACAAACCTGTTGGCGTTACTTCTACTACGGAAGAAGGTGTACGCGATAATATTGTGCAATACATTCACCACCACAAACGGATCTTTCCCATTGGTCGTTTAGATAAAGACTCACAAGGATTGATTTTCTTGACCAATAATGGCGATTTAGTCAATAAAATACTGCGTGCTGGGAATAATCACGAAAAAGAATACGTTGTAACGGTCGATAAACCGCTTACTGAAGCTGTCATTCAAAGGATGTCAACAGGTGTTCCGATGCTTGGAACGACAACCAAAAAGTGTAAAGTTATTCAAGAAACACCGACGATTTTCAGGATTGTTTTGGTACAAGGCTTGAACCGTCAGATTCGTCGGATGTGCGAATACTTTGGCTATGAAGTATTGAAATTAGAACGTGTTCGCATCATGAATGTTCCGTTGAAAGGATTGGAATTGGGTGATTGGCGCGATTTGACGCAGCGGGAAATGGAGTCAATTTATGCTTTGTTAGAAGACTCAACTTCGGAAGCACCTAAAGCGAATCCACAAAATCACAAACCCAAGACGAAGCCAAAATCGAACACGCCGCCTCGCAATTCAGCTGGAAAAAAACCAGGGGCAAAAAAGCCAACGGATACCAGGTTTGGTGCTCGATCTGAAAATTCACGAGGAGCAAAATCAGGTGGAAAACCAGGAGGGAAATCTACAGGAAATAATCCAGATAATCGCAGTCGTACAACAGGTTCTGCGGGTAGAAAAACTGGTGGACGAAAAGGCGGCAGTTGAACGGACTATTTCTTCGTTTCAGAACTATAAAACCTACAAACCACTCGTAAGGACTATTTCTTCTTGATCCATAAAACCTAGGAAGTACTCGAACGGACAATTTCTTCTAAAACTCTAGAATCTACTTACTCTTCAAACGGGCTATTTCAGGTAGGATCACAAAACCTACAAAACATTCAAACTAGCAACGTTGTCAGTTCGAGTGCCCGCCGAAGAAGGGTGTATCGAGAACTGGCAACTACCGCTTCACCCAACGCACCACTTCTTCCAAAAACAGTTCTAATTGCGGATTCGTTCCTTCAAATGGGTGTTTTGTATTCAACGTATGAGATGCATTTGGAATACTGAAAAAAGTTGTTGCAGGATTGTTTGCTTTACTCCACTCAAACAGCGCTTCGCCATGCCAAATGGGAACCGATTCATCAGTTGGTGCATGAGCAACTAAAATGGGTAATTGCAAAGAGCGCACAATAGGTTCCGGATTCCATTTACCAGAACCAGCACTTGCTAGTGTTTCTTCCAGGTATTCTTCACCTTGGGGCAAATCTTGATGCGTTCTATTGTTGTGTATGAGCCAAACTTTGTTTGTTTTCCATGCTTCTAGTACTTCTTGGGACCGCACATTTAAGGTACTCAGAGCATTTAACAAGATTAAACCGTTCAATGGAATTCGGTTTTCTTCGGCTTCTTTTGCTGCAAAAACAGTCGCGATTCCGCCCATACTATGCGCCAAAACAAAAACACTTGAATGGTGTTGAAAAGTGATGGCTGTCGTGTGTTTCAAAACAGCAAGCAGGTCTTCTTTTTCTAATCTTCGGCAATTTTTTGCGTATTTCTCTAAGTCTTCGAACACATCCGAATCGCCTATGATTCCTGAATGGGTATAATTGAATGCGATAGAAGAAATCCCTGATTGATGCAAGGCTTGTTGGATATAGGGAAACATTCCGTAATTGTAAAAACCGTTGTGTCCGTTGGCAATAACAACCATTGGCGATTGATCTCCAGCATTGACATAAATCCCGTTGATTGTACCGTTCTTGGTGTTAAATTGAAGTTGCTCTCGTTGCATGGTGTTTTTTGTATAAAGCTAAATGGATTTTTTTTATTTCGATGCTTATTCAGTTAAGGCAAGAAATATTGTTAGAAATAACTAACATTGCCTTTGTAGAACCTATTTATCACTTATGTTTATTTACAAGTCAGGAAAAGTACTTATTGCTATTGGATTATTGATAGCGGGAATTATTGTTGTCTTTATTCGATTTTACAAAAATAAGGAGTCGAAAAGCAAATTGAAAAAGATCCTCAAACGCATTGATGCTGATCCTGAATATGCTAAAAAAATCGCAGCTGATTTAACCTGTTTTATAGGTCGAAATGCATTGGTTGGGGCGGATAAGATTCGTATGCTCATCGATCAATTAAAACCAGAAACGCGATTAGGTAAGTACACTATTCATCAGGTACTAAAACTCAATCGATTTGATTTTCTTATTGTAACACACTGTGAAGACAATGATTTTGGTCTTACATCAACTGGTCAAATGGATACGATTAAAGAAGTTTATCAAATCAACTTCATTTTGCGAACAAATCCAGCAAAAGAACAAGAGGAAATTCGCTCACATTACTATTCAAATCATTTGGAAGAAAGACTGCTAAAAGAATTTCCGAAGGCGCTTTTTGAACAATTGAACAAACTCTAGTTTGAGCAATTACAAAATCCCAACATAACACACGCCTCCACGCCAAAACACCGCTGGCAAAGGAATTCGAATGGTGTTGAGAGGTCTCACCAATTGTTTGAGCCACCTTCTTTTTATGGGTAATTTCGTCCAATCAATATCAAGTGAAAGTGCGTATTCTTTTTTCGCATGGTAGGTAAATCCATTGATCGTATAGGCATTGTTGTCGCCTTTCAAAAGCTGGTCTGAACTGTAACCAACAGCAAGTTGAATCCATTTGGGGAAATTGCTTTTAGGAAAAAACAAACTCGGAGACGCTGTTAACCAATAACTTTGGGCATTGTAATCTTTCAGTAAGCGCTCTGGGAAAGTAGCACCAAGAATTTCTGGTCGCAATGCTGCAAATTCAGAAGGTTTATAGCCAAATTTCAAACGAATGCGTTGTTCTTTCCAAAGGAGTTGTTGCGAAACAAACAATACAGATCCAGCGGTATTCGCCGTAACATCAGCCCAAGAAAAACCCCATTCTTCGCTGAAACCGTCGAGTACTTCAACGGTCATTTGATAACCCCAACTGATGCCACCCGCAAGCCAAGTTGCAGATCGTTCTTTTACTCCTGACCATTTCCAAGCGGAATATTCCACAGCACAGAATTGATATGCGGCATAGGCATGACCCATTTTATCCATGTTTTGCCAATTCCCTGCGTCGTTGAACGTATGAAAACCCGATTTTGGAAAGTCTTTGTACCAGATTTCATTGAGCAAAATCGTACTTCCTCCCCAAATTGCGACATTCGTTCCTCCAACTATCCATTTACGATGATTATGGGTACTATCTCGTTGAGAGAAAGCGCCACACCCGACAAACAAAATCACTATGAGAACTATTTGCTTCACTTCACGAATGTACGGAGAAATTGGAAGTTGAGATTTTAGGAGTTCAATTACTGTTTCACAAATCGTTTTACGGATTCTAATTCCTTGTCTTTGATTGAAACAAAATAAATCCCTGGTTTTAACGATGCAATTGTCACCTCTTGTAGTTGGTTATTCCAATTGGGAATCTCTAGTTGAATTCTTCCAAACTGATCGAAAACACACAATGTAGCTTGTTGCACTTCATCGGCAAATAAAATGTTCAGCACATCGTTTGCAGGGCTTGGAAAGAGTTGAATTCGTCCAAGATTGGTTTCTTTTAATCCAACTTGACAGACATAACAGGCATCAAAAAAGAGTGTGTTTCCCAAGGTTTTTACACCACTTTTATGTTGACACAACATGAAACTATTGATTGGAAGTGATCGCTGGTAGTTAAATCCTACATTTGGTCCACAGCCCTCAACAAATTTCATGGAATAGGTTAATCCACAGATATTTCCTTCTTCATGCAACCATAAGTGCTTTAACCCATTAATTAGCTGCACACTATCTACGGTTGTTGGATATGGAATGTTCGTGTAGTCATATAAATAGAATGTATCGCCAACGGTTAAACTCAGATCCATGATCAAGTATTCCTCGTTCCAAGCTGGATCATACAACCACGTTTTCCCAGCAACGGTATCTTCTCGGAGAAATCCTAATCCTGCAAGTTCTTGATAGGTTTCCGCATTGATGATTGAATCACCAGTAATATGAAATGAATCACTGCAAACAGCATCGCAATAACCATAAAGAATAATATCCCAAGTAGTGTTTTCTGGAATAGAATCAAAAATACTTTTGTAGTTCTGAGCAGTTCCGTTGTTGGAAAAGAAACAAAAGGCAGAAATAATAGCGAATAAATAGGATTTTGACATCTTGTAGTTTTCAGCAAAGCTAAGCCATTTAATAATAACCTCAGTTCGTATAAAGACCTTTATTTCCTAAACTCAACTTCAAAGGTCACATTTACTAAATCGCCAATCTTGGCATCGCTTTTCATACCAAATTTGGTGCGATCTAAAGTAGCTTTCCCAACCATCACTAAAAAATCCTTGCCTTTATCCGTTCCAGTTGCTGCGAATTTAATTGTCAAGTCCATGGGTGATTTTTTACCCAATAGCTCAAAATTACCTGACACGCGATAAACATCTCCTTCTTTGACTATTGAAGTAGAAGAAAAGCCCATTTTAGGAAAACCGATTGCATTCAAATAACTCGCACCAAGAACAGATTTATCTCTCATTGGATCGTATGTTGTCACTTTTGCAGTTGGTATTTCTACCGAAATTTCCTGTGGTTGACCTTCTGCATTGAGTTTCAATTTCACCTTAAAATCTTGAATTCCACCATTGGTAACTGCTCCTTCTGGTCCTAATTGAAATTCAGTTTTAGATGCCTCCATTACACTTTTCCAAGACCCAGACATGGAAGGAACAAGTTGAATTGCGGAAACGTCTAATACATCTGGCTCTTGATTCACAACGGCTGTAGATTCTTCCGTTTTTACCAATCGGGAAACCATTTCTGGCTCTTTTACTGGTTTGAATGCTAGTAATACCGTACTAGAAAATGCGATGATAAACCCAAGGAATGGAATGGTTTGCTGAAAATTTCGTGATTTCATGACAAGCAATGTAGCACCAAGTAACACACCAATGTAGGTTGGGATTCCACCAAAATTTTGACTTATTTTCCCCATCCAAACACAAGCGAAAATCACCAAAAACGGGAGTAAAACCATCAAAGGCCATTTAAATTTGGTAGCACTTTTTGCCGCATTGACCCAAGAAATAGCACCTATTCCAACTAGTAATCCCATGAGGAAATTTCCTCTTAAAAACGAATCATCAACAGTAGGATTTGTTTTCATCAGAAGGAACAAAAAACCCAAAGAAAGCAATCCAATTCCTTCTTTAATTGCTTGAAATTTCTGGGTAGACAATGCAACAGACAACCAACCAGCAGCAACCAAAATGACACCAAAATACTGGGCTTGAAACTGAGCGAAAAACACCAAAACAGCTAAATAAAATAGGTTTCCAGCGGTTGCAGCTTTTTGTTGATTCAATCCAGTAAATTTGCTCAGAAATGGCGCAATGAGTTGAATGACTAATGGTCCAACTGCACCCAAAAGGGGTAACATCAACACATATCCCGAGAAATCAATTTCAAAACCAAAATAACTCGCTTTCTGACCAGCAATGATGAATACAAGGGCTGTTGTTAGTAATGCAATCCATTCGCCGTGTTTCTTGAAGAATAAACCAATCAGCATTCCACAACTTACTATTCCAGCTAAGACACTTAATACCAAAACTGAAGCATCTCCTTCAGTAAACCCACTATGTGTTGCAGAAATCAAACAAATGGCGATCAAACCAATGAACACCGTTTGAAAACTTGGCAATTCTTCTGTAAAAAGAGCGAAAAACGCTAGTAAAAGTATGCTAATAGAAAAGATTGGTTCCATGATTGTTTTTTTACAAACTTACAATGAATTTATTTACCATGGTATATATAATTAAAGAAAAATATCAACTATACGATTTACAGTCACTTATCAGAATGAATTATTCTTCAACGAAAGTCCCATCAATTGATGAAAAGCCTCATCAGACAAGTGTTCTTCAAGAATATGTAAATGCTCAATGCGATGACAATCACTGCCAGCGAGGTCTACTAATCCTTCTTTCACTAATAAAACCCCTTGTTTTTTTACATTCGGACCATAATGTCCCGTTAGTGAATTGAGGTTCAATTGAATCAACACACCTAAGTCGCGCAATCGTTTTGCCATAGTGGTACTACCATGGTAATACATATAGCGTTCAAAATGTGCAATGACAGGTTGGTAGCCCGATGAAGAAAGTTCAAATATGAATTCCTCTAACTGTTTTGGCTCATTTCTGAAAGAACATTCAAAGAGAATATGATTCTTCGCAAACGGCAATAAATCTCCTGATTGAATGCGATTGAAGAGCGTTTCATCAAAATAATATTCAGCAGAGGCTTCTATTTCAATTGTTAAACCAACTGCTTGAGCCGCTTCTTTTAGTTGTGCTAATTTATCTAGGATAATAGTTGTTGTATTGTTGTACATCCCCTGCATCACATGGGGAGTTGTGATCACTTTTCGGTAACCAAGCTCTTGAAATTTACGCAACATACCCAGAGAATGATCCATTGTTTGAGCACCATCATCAATTCCAGGCAACAAGTGACTGTGTACATCAACTTCCAGTACAGATAAATCAATTGGTTTTCGAGCTGGTTTCGATTGTAAGAAAGAGAAGATACCCATAATCATGCGATAAGGTACAAAAATACATGAAACGATGAATTACTAAGTTAACCTTAGTTGTATTTGAAGTTAAATTAGAACAAATAACTATAGTTCTAATTATCGCCAGATAAAAAGAAGTGAAAATTGATAGACCCGAGCGTATAATTGGGAAACAGATTCTAAAGAGTGAGGGCGAGTATTGAGGGAAAAGAGAAATCAATTAAATCAGTACTCCAAACTCACGCTCCAAACTGAAAAGAATGAGAATGAGGCAAAAGAGTAGTGCAATCACTAGCGTGCTTACACTACTCTTTTTGAGGGGCTGCCACTCTATCATTGTCCTTTCTTACATCCTACTTTCGTACTACTAGAATCTCTGATTATGAAAAAGAACTACTTTGTACTTGCTTTAATCCTTTGCTTTACTTTTTTAAGCAATGCTCAAACATTCAGTTGGAGTGGTTATGTCAGTGGATCAACATCCTATACTACCGGAATTTTGACAGCAACTGTTACCAGTTCAGCTCCTGGATTTCAAAATACGACACCACGTCATTACGCTGTGGCAACCGTTGGAAGCGGACAATGTGGCATTGCTGGCGGATTGGCATTGGAACATTTATTCGGAAACATTACAGCTGCGCACTCAACATTGACGTTGGATTTCACTTCTGGAAGCACAACGAATGGAACGTGCTCCAGTATCACTTTCCCAATTAAAGATATTAATGCCGATGAATCGGTTCAAACATTTGCTGATTGGGTCGAAATTTCTGCTGTTGACGGAAACAACAATCCGATTGCTGTTGCAAGTATCACTGCCACTGGAGGAACCAATAAAGTTGTCACGACATCTGGAAATACACGCATCATAAAAGGATACAACAGCGGAAGTTACGCCTCAAGAAGTACAACTGCTTGTGACAATGTGAATATCAGTGTTACACCACCAATTGGTGTTACCTTAAAACGAATTGTGATTAAATACCATCCTGATTACACGATTTCGCCGAATAATTACTGGAATTTCAGTGGACCTACGCGACCTGCTTACCAATACATTTCCATTGGTTCAATTACCGCCACTGCAACTGGTGGTGGTTGTGTTGTCGTGCTCCCCGTAGATTTAGTTTCTATTCAAGCAATTCGAGCAGAACGATCTGCTGTGATTTCATGGGTGACTGCTTCTGAAGAAAACAATAGTGCGTTTGTTTTAGAACGTACAACTGACGGTGATCACTATGAACAAGTTGCCATGATTGAAGGAAAAGGAACAACTCAACAGCTAAGCAACTATTCAGTCACTGACAACCAAACACCGACTGCATTAACCTATTATCGTTTGAAACAAGTTGATTTTAATGGCACCATTACCTATTTCGATTTATTAGCTGTGGATGAATTAAAGGACGATCAATTGATTCAACAAGTTCACCCAAATCCTGCAACGGATGCTGTGATTTTTTCGTTGAAATCCATCGGAGAACAGGAATTGACAAGTGTTATTACCGATCAAATGGGAAGAGTTGTGCAACAGTTTTCATTTGAAAGCAAAAATGGCACTTCACAACAGTTGATTGATGTTTCTGACTTTGAAAGTGGGAGTTATTGGATGACGGTAACAAGCGAAAATGGAAAACGGGAAACAGTGAGATTTGTGAAACAATAAATTAATTTAATTTCTTTATTCAGAACATCTAAAAAGGAAGCGTTGATTCTTTTTTAGGATTACCGATTTGTCGCAAAGGCGCAAAACTAGTTTATCACCCTCCTCAATCCTCCCTCATTGAAAATTATCTGCCTCACAATGATTTCGCTTCGAAAGGGAGGAGGTAAACCCTACGAATTCTATACTAAATAGTTGTTAGTCACCTTACTTTCCTGCATACATACGCGCATAATACTCCATGTAATTTCCAGATGTGACCTCTTTCACCCACGCTTGGTTTTCGAGGAACCACTCAACTGTTTTACGCAATCCTACTTCGAAGGTAATACTCGGTTTCCAGCCTAATTCGGTGTGCAATTTAGTTGCATCGATGGCGTATCGTTGATCGTGTCCAGCGCGGTCTTTCACAAAGGTAATTAACTGCGCACTCGTACCTTTTTCACGATCGAGTAATTCATCCATGATAATACAGAGTTCGTGCACCAAATCAATATTGCGCCACTCGTTCCAACCACCAATGTTGTAGTTGCACCCAATTTTTCCTTGGTGAAAAATCACATCAATGGCACGTGCATGATCTTCGACCCACAACCAATCGCGTACATTGGTTCCTTCTCCGTAAACGGGTAATGGTTGTTGATTCAAGATATTGGTAATCATCAACGGAATCAATTTTTCTGGATGATGGTGACTTCCGTAATTATTGGAACAATTGGAACGCTTAATTGGAAAACCGTACGTATGAAAATAAGCACTTACAAAATGATCAGAAGCCGCTTTTGATGCCGAGTACGGACTTCTTGGATCGTAAGCCGTTTCTTCGGTGAAAAATCCTTCTTTCCCCAATGAACCGAACACCTCATCTGTTGAAACATGGTAGAAAACATGTCCCTCCATTTCATTCCAATAGGCTTTTGCTTCGTTCATGAGGTTCACTGTTCCCAACACATTGGTCGTCACAAAAGGCATTGGTCCTTCAATGGAACGATCTACATGCGATTCAGCAGCCAAGTGAATAATATCGGTAATCTCGTGTGTGCGTAACGCTTCACGAACAGCCTCCTGACTCACAATATCGCCTTTCACAAACACATGATTGGATGCAGCTTCCAAGTCTTTTAAATTGGCCAAATTACCGGCATACGTCAGGGAATCAAACGTTACAATTTTATAATTGGGGTATTTATTGACCAATAAACGAACAAGGTGTGAACCAATAAATCCAGCGCCTCCAGTAACCAAAATGTGCATGACAAGCTATTTTAGCAAATGTAGGAAGGAAAAAGCAGAATGTTACATTCTCTAAAACAGTTCCAATCAATAAATAATTCGACTTCATAAGATTGTTTAGATTTAGATATCGATCCTAAGGATTTATGCTCAATTTGAAGCATATATTCGTTTTTTTACTGATTAAAAAAGCACAACCATTGGGTATTCGCCGCAAGACCATCAGTTTTACGTCGAAACAACCAGTAATTTGAAAGAAAATAATTTTAACTTAGATAGAACAATTCATTTAATCAGGCTTGGCGAGAAAGCAAACTTGCAATCCGCCAAAATTCATGGTATGACAAGACTTCTTCAAATCATATTACTTATTCCATTAATAAGCTCATCTATATGCTATACACAAAGTGATACCAATTTATTGTATATCGATCTTCTTGAAATTAACTTTGCAGATTCCTCAGAGCAATTGTTGAAGTTAGAATTTAGAAACGAGTCAGACACGATTCTTTTTACTGATGTCTCTAAATGTAGAATGATTGGTATAAACAAAACAAAAACTTGTGAATTGCTAGTAAAGACAACTAAATCTGAATTTATACTTCAAGATATTAATGAGTATATAAGTTTCATTGAAACGAAGTATAGAATTTCAATTTACTTGCCAATTAATCATTCAAACTGCTTAAATGCGATGTATCAACAACCCGATGGTCTTGGATTATTCCATTCTCAAACAGTGGTACAATCTAAAAACAATTCCAATTTAACTGATTGTATTGAAGTAGTTGCTGGCCCCACAGGTTATGCTCAATTTGAACAATTTGATCACAATTACTTATTAAAATAATGCTTCAATCATCCATCCATAATTAGCCATTCAATTTTTTCCCAACCCTACATTAGCCCCAACCTTATTCAATAAAACAATCCATTTAAGTATCTTTGAGTGATACACTTTCTATGAAGAACATTGATAAAAAAAGTTTAGAAAACGCTTATCGTTTGTTTGAAACAGATGATCTAAAGAAAATTGAAATTGGCACAACCAAAGGTTTGCAGCACATTCACGAATATCTTTTTTTAGGATTGTTAGATTTTGTAGGAAAAATACGAACAAACAACATTTCTAAAGGCGGTTTTCGATTTGCAAACGCTCTTTATTTAAATGAGATTTTGGTGAAAATTGAACAAATGCCAGAAAACAATTTTGACGAGATTATTGCTAAATACGTGGAGATGAATATTGCTCATCCATTCTTGGAAGGAAATAGAAGAACGATGCGAATATGGCTTGATATGATGCTGAAATCCAACATTCAACAAGTCGTAAATTGGCAATTTGTAGATAAAACGTTGTATTTACAAGCAATGGAAAGATCCCCAATAAATGATTTAGAATTAAGAACATTGTTAGGTTCGAATCTAACGGATGATGTGGAAAATCGAGAAATTATTTTTAAAGGGATCGAGCAATCCTATTATTATGAAGGTTACGAAAAAGAGAGTGACGATCAATAGAATACTATTAACCTCTGTTCGGTTATAAAAGATAAGAATTAGAAGTTTTAGCACGAAAAAAAACCTTGTGTTCTTTGTGTCCTTGTGGTAAATTAAATAACCACGGAGACACGAGGAACACAAAGAAAAATCTAATCAGTAGTAAAAAACATTCATTTCAATCAAAGTAACATTGAATGTAAAAAGCATCCTCATATCTCAAAACCGAATGCCTAACCCCACATTCAATCCAAACCACATCGCTAATCTCCCGTAATCCAATTGATCTTCAAAAATAGTATACGGAACATTCAGCGTTCCATAATTGCCTGCTGTTTCTTGTTCGGAATAGTAGACATTAAAAGACGGTCCTGCAAAAACGGACAGGTGTTTACCGAATACATAATTGTAATTGAGGTCGAGTCTGCTGAGAATATCGGTGTAGCCATAATCATTGAAGCTTCGGATTCCGTTATTCGCCGACAATTCGATCGCTAATTTGTGTTGATCGGTGAAACGAACAAGGGTTCCAATTCCGTAGCCCGCTACCAAGGTCGATTCACCTTTAAAAGACGAAAAACCGATCTTAAAAATGTTGTAGAAGCGGTCAACCCCTAGTTTGAAACTCACATTGCCATAAATCGATTCATTGGCTGAAAAATCAAATGCATGGTAGCCATTTTTCACAAAACTCAAAAATCCAAAGGGAAGTGCTTTTTCGCTTTCACCTGCAACATTGATAAAACCTAGTTGAAAGCCGTTTAAGTTTTTTGCATAGTTGATAAAACCCACTTGTGAACCTACAACATTCCCGTGAACAACATTGAGCATTCCACTCAATTGGACACCTTTCAAATCACCGTAGTTGATGTTTGCGATGCCTGCAATTTGTAAACCATCTACATTTCCATTCGTTAGGTTGCTAATTCCCGCTAGTTGCAAGCCATTAAATCCACCTTTTGAAAAAACATTGCTAATTCCTGCAATAAAAATTCCCCTACTCGAATCGGCCACAACATTGGCAATTCCGCTCATGATGACACCGTTGGAACTTCCTGTGGTGATATTGGCAATTCCAGCTAATTGACAACCATCCACGCTGCCGTTATTGACATTGACCAAACCGCCCAACTCGAATCCATTCACGCCACCGTTTACACCAATTAATGCATTCAAGGAAAATGTGTTTTCGATAGAAGGAGATGCTGTTCCGTTTGTTCCTAAGGGATAACAAAAGGTAAATTGTACTTGTTGAGCAGCGATTATATCTTCGGTTTGTGCCGCTAAATTGAATGATAAAAATACGAGGGCTAAAATTGTACTTGTTTTTTTCATGAGTTCATTGTTTCCTTTAGGACAATCCAATGTTCAATTCCCCCTATTCCAAATTGAAATGAATTCTTCGTACAGTTCATCCTACGTTTCTTTGATAGATTTTCAACTAAATCGTACAGTAAATTGGATGAGATGCGTTTTTCGTCGAATAAATAACAGTTTACATCGAATAATGATATAAATAACACAACCATTGAACCATTTTAGCGTCCAATAAAAACTACTACGATTTTTATTATGATTCGAATTTACTCTCTCCTCGTTACGCTTTTCACCTGTGCGCTAGCCATTGGTCAAATCAGCATTTCTTCCTCCACGGTAACAGATCCAACTTGTAATGGAAGCTGTGATGGTTCAATTCAAGTTACTCCAACAGGAGGAACAGCTCCATATACCTACGTTTGGGAAGATGCACTTGGTGCTACAATTGGTTCCAATGCTTCATCCATTAACAGCTTATGTGCAGGGAATTATAGTGTTACAATTTCTGATGCAAGTGTTGGTGGAGGTTCTACAACCATTTATTCAGAAGATTTTGAAACAGGTGGTGCAACGTGGTCACTTTCGAATGCCGTTGGTCCGCAAGGAGCCGATCCCAATTTCTTCACCATTTCAGATAATGAAGGTGGTGTTGCTGTTGGTGGATGTGGTGTTGCTGGAAATGGCAATAGCACATTGCATATCACCAGCGTGTTTTTCCCTGCTGGCGGTGCTGCTTATGATGCGGGTGGATTGTGTGGTTTTCTTTTTTGTCCAGAAACACACGTACGGGCAACTTCTGGAACAATCAATACAACTGGTTTTACCAACTTAACTTTATCCTTTGATTTCATTGCAAATGGCGATTTACCCAATGATCAAGCAACAGTTTGGATCAATCCTGGAACTGGATGGGTACAACTTGGAGCAGCATTGAATTCTCCAGTTTGTGGAACCGGGCAAGGACAATGGACAGCTTATTCAGTGGTACTTCCTGCAAGTTGTGAAAACATTCCTAATCTTCAAATTGGCATTCAATGGGACAACAACGATGATGGTGTTGGAACCGATCCATCTGTGGCAATTAACGATATTTTGATTACAACTCCAGGAGCTGGTGGCGGTAATCTTCCAATCACTCAAAACTTCACGATCACCGATCCAACTGCGGTTTCAATAACTAGTGTTACGCCCACTGCTGCAACGTGTAATACAGCTGATGGAACAATCACAATTGTTGCCAATGGTGGAACAGGCGCTTTGCAATACTCCATTGATAATGGCGTTACGTTCCAAGGATCTGGGACATTTAATGCTGTGGCAGCGGGAAATTATACGATAGTTGTGGAAGATGCAAATGGCTGTCAAGCAACCTCAGCTGTAACCGTTGCAACGCTGAATGGACCTACAATTACAAATGTAGCAACCGTTAATCCAAGTTGTAATCTAGCAGATGGAAGCATCAATATTACGGCAAACAGTGTCAACGGAGGATTGCAATACAGTATTGATAATGGCGTCACTTTTCAAGCGTTAAATACCTTTCCATCATTGGCAGGAGGAACCTATCAACTTGTTGTAGAAGATGCAATTGGATGTCAAACAAGCACAACTGCTACATTGATTGCTGCAAATGCACCCTCTGTAAATGCGGGAGCTGATTTTGCGCTTTGTGCAGGAACGGCAACTACTTTAAGTGCAACATTACTCACAACAAATCCAGCCAATTTAACTTGGGACAATGGTGTTGTTCAAAACACTTCATTCACACCTGTAGCAACTACCACCTATACTGTAACTGCAACTGAAATTGCGAGTGGTTGCACAGCTACAGACCAAATCACAGTAACCATAAATACAGCTCCTGTAATAACAATTACGGCGAACACGACAACTGGTTGCGCACCATTAGCGGTAACATTTACCAATACCACAACCAATTGTGCTGCTTCAGTTTGGAATTTCAGCGATGGAACTCAATTGAGTGGTTGTGGCAATCAATCAACTTCCTTTTCTTCATCGGGTTGTATTGATTTAACAGTAAATGCGACGAGTATTAATGGTTGTAACACGACGATAACTTATCCTTCCATTGTATGCATTACTACTGGTCCAGTTGCTGCGTTTACTCCTACTCCATCCATCTTGAATTCTGAAAATACGGTTTCAACAATGCTCAATTCAAGTACTGGAGCAACAAGCTATTCCTGGAATTTTGGTGATGGAAGTTTTTCAACATTAAATTCACCTACTCATAATTTCCCTACAGGTTCGAATGGTGTTTATACGGTTACACTAGTTGCAACAAATGCAAGTGGTTGCACAGATACAGCCACAGCTCTCGTTTCGGTTGAAGAAGCACTGTTGTTTTATGTTCCGAATACGTTTACTCCAGACGGTGACGAATTCAACCAAACATTCCAACCTGTTTTCACCTCTGGATTTGATCCATACGATTTCAACTTTACTGTTTTTAATCGTTGGGGAGAAACCATTTTTGAATCAAAAGATGCAGCTGTTGGTTGGGATGGAGCGTATATGGGTAGAATGTCACAAGAAGGGCAATATACCTGGAGAATTGAGTTCAAATCCAGTAAAAATGACGAGCGGATTATCGTTCATGGGCATTTTAATTTGCTTAAGTAGACTTGAGACGAGTAGACTGAAGACTTGAGACGAAAGACTTAAGACAAAATACGTGATTTTTAATAATCCCTGTATTTTGTCTTAAAGCGAAGCGGTCTCACGTCTATTAGCGAAGCGATCCCAAGTCTTAAAGTGAAGCGATCTTCAGTCTATTCTACAAACTCCAGTATTCCAACTCCTTAATTTTTCCTTTATAAATTCCTTTCAAATCTACAAAAACACCTTTCCCGTCTTTTAAAAGCGATTTGAAATATGCTTCATCGTAGTTCCTGTATTCTTTGTGGTTGACAGCAAGGATAATGGCATCGTAATCTTTACCAATTTCGACTAAACCAACACCATACTCGTGTGCCATTTCTTCGGATGAAGCATGTGGATCAACAAGATCAATGTGTACTTGAAAGGATTTTAACTCATTCACCACATCAATTACTTTGGAATTACGAATATCGGAAACATCTTCTTTAAACGTGGCTCCCATTACCAATACACGCGCATCTTGAATGTGTTTTCCTTGCGCAATGATTTTTTTAACGGTTTGTTTTCCAATGTAAAAGCCCATGGAATCGTTTACATAACGACCACTGTTGATGATTTTCGCGTGATAACCAGCTTGTTGCGCTTTATGCGTCAAATAATACGGATCAACCCCAATGCAATGTCCACCAACTAAACCTGGTGAGAATTTTAAGAAATTCCATTTCGTCCCAGCAGCCTCTAACACATCGTAGGTATTGATTCCTAAACGGTTAAAAATGATTGACAACTCATTGATCAAGGCAATATTTACGTCGCGTTGGGTATTTTCAATGATTTTCGCAGCTTCAGCTACTTTGATCGATGCAGCACGGTGAACACCCGCATGAACAACCAATTCATACGTTTGAGCAATTTCTTCCAACGATTCAGCATCGCATCCAGAAACCACTTTGATTACGTTTTGCAAGGTATGTTCTTTATCTCCTGGGTTAATCCGTTCGGGTGAATAACCAACCCTAAAATCTTCTCTGAATTTTAATCCAGAAAGCTCTTCCAAAACGGGAATACAATCTTCTTCTGTACAACCTGGATAAACCGTGGATTCAAAAACGACATAATCTCCTTTTTTCAATACTTTCCCAACAGTTCTAGACGCTCCCAACAATGGTTTTAAATCGGGAAGATTCGCATCGTCTATAGGTGTTGGGACGGCTACGATAAAGAATTCAACATCCTTCAAATCATCTGGATTCGCGGAAAAAAGAATATCACAGCCTTCAAAATCAGAAGCTACCAATTCATTACTCGGATCGATGTTGCGATTCATTAGATCTACTCGACCTTGGTTGATATCAAAACCAATTACTTTGATTTTTCGTGCAAATTCCAATGCTATTGGTAATCCAACGTAACCAAGACCGATCACGGCTAATTTGGCTTCTTTTCTGACTAATCTAGTGTAAATTGAGTTGCTCATTGCGTACTTTATAAATGCGTTCAATAATTTCGACCACTTTCAAGCCTTCCAATGCATTTGTAGTAGCAGAAGTTCGACCTTTTAATGTGTCTATTACATTTGTGATAACATAGTGGTGATTGGCTGCGGAACCTTTGTATGCGCCGTAATCATTACCTGGGTTTGTAGGTGCTAAATCAGGCATTTCATATCCAACGATATTGCAGACTTCCACTTCATTCATGTATTGTCCGCCGATTTTCACACTTCCTTTACTTCCAATGATGGTCATGGAACTTTCGAGGTTTTGATCAGCAACTGCAGTTGAATAATTCAAACTCCCCATTCCACCATTGATAAAATCGAAACTCACAAAGCCTGAATCTTCAAAATCTGTGTTCTCTTTGTGGGTAAAGTCGGCAAATTTTCCTTGAATATTGTCAATATCTCCAAACAACCAATACATGATGTCGATGAAATGCGAAAATTGAGTAAACAAGGTTCCACCATCTAAATCTTTCGTTCCTTTCCAACCGCCTTTTTTGTAATAACGTTCGTCACGGTTCCAATAACAATTGAGTTGAACCATAAAAATATCACCCAACAAGCCACCTTCTACAACCGATTTAATCCACTCACTTGGAGGAGAATAACGGTTTTGCATGACACAAAACACTTGCTTGGATTGTTGCAGCGATTTGAAAATCACTTTTTCACATTGTTCTTTGGACAAACCCATCGGTTTTTCTACAACAACGTGTTTTTTTCCTTCCAACGCCAACAATGCCTGTTCAGCATGTAAGCCATTTGGTGTACAAATATTTACGATATCAAAAGCTAATCCAGCGTTCAATAATTCTTGGACCGTATGAAAAAAGGGCACATTGTAACCATCAACACCACATTCTTCTTCCGAACGTACATCAACCATTGCAATCAATTCCGCCTCTTCATCACGACGAATCATCTCCGCATGTCGTTTCCCAATGTGGCCACAACCAACAATGACAAACTTCACCTTTTCATTTTCTGGAATCATGGTCTGTATAATTTAACTTTTCCATCGATTAATTGATACTTTTCATGGCTTTCTGGACAAGTTGCATTTCCAGCTTCATCAAAAACAAGTCGATGGCCAAATGCGCTCATCCACCCAATTTGACGTGCTGGATTCCCAACAACCAATGCATAATCGAGCACCTCTTTTATGACCACAGAACCTGCTCCGATGAAAGCATATTCTCCAATATTATTTCCGCATACAATTGTTGCATTTGCACCTATTGAAGCACCTTTTTTTACAATTGTTTTCGAATACTGATCTTTTCGATTGACCGCACTTCTCGGATTCATCACATTGGTAAACACCATGGAAGGACCTAAAAATACGTCGTCCTCACAAATCACCCCCGTGTAAATGGAAACATTGTTTTGCACTTTAACATTTTTGCCCAACACCACTTCTGGTGAAATCACAACATTTTGACCAATATTACAGCGTTCTCCAATAATACAATTGGGCATAACGTGCGAAAAATGCCAAATTTTTGTTCCCTCACCAATTGTGCATCCTTCATCAATTACAGCCGTTTCATGTGCAGAATAACTCATCTATCAATGGATATAATTTTCAAAATCAATGTGCTCCTTTTCATTCAAGTCTTCGCTTGTAAGGCTTTTAAAATAAGCATACGTCAATTTTAACCCTTCTTCTCGACCAACTTTTGGTTCCCAACCAAGCAATTCTTGTGCTTTTGAAATATCTGGACACCGTTGTTTCGGATCGTCAACTGGTAAATCTTGGTACATCACTTTTTGATCTGTTCCTGTTAGTTTAATAATCTCTTCCGCAAATTCACCAATGGTGATTTCATCTGGATTTCCGATATTAACTGGATATGGATAATCACTTAACAACAAACGAACAATTCCTTCCACTAAATCATCCACGTAACAAAATGCACGTGTTTGTGATCCATCACCGAAAATGGTTAAATCTTCTCCACGCAATGCTTGACCAATAAATGCTGGCAATACTCGTCCATCATTCAAACGCATCCGTGGACCGTATGTATTAAAAATGCGCACAATACGCGTTTCCAATCCGTGAAACGTATGATACGCCATTGTCATTGCTTCCTGAAAACGTTTTGCTTCATCGTATACACCACGCGGACCAACAGGGTTTACATTTCCCCAGTAATCTTCTGTTTGTGGGTGAACGGTTGGATCTCCGTAAACTTCAGAAGTACTTGCAATGAGTACACGGGCTTTTTTGACACGTGCCAATCCCAAACAATTGTGAATTCCCAATGAACCAACTTTCAAGGTTTGAATCGGGATTTTCAAGTAATCAATTGGGCTTGCTGGAGAAGCGAAATGCAGGATGTAATCCAACTTTCCAGGAACATGAATGAATTTACTCACATCGTGGTGGTAAAATTCAAAGTGTTCTTTGCCAAACAAGTGTTCAATGTTTTTCAACCGACCTGTAATGAGGTTATCCATTCCAATTACGTGATAACCGTCTTTCATAAAACGATCACATAAATGAGATCCAAGGAAACCAGCAGCTCCGGTGATTAATATGCGTTTACGTTCTGTCATGTTTTATTTCTCTAATGTCATTCGACCTATCGAACTATAATAAAATCCGCGATCATTCATTTCTTCTACATCGAATAAATTGCGACCATCAAAAATCACTTTGTCTTTTAATAAGCTCGCTATTTTATCAAAATCGGGGTTTCTGAAAATTCCCCATTCGGTGCAAATCAATAAGGCATCGGCATTTTTCAATGCATCGTATTCATTGGCAGCAAAGGCAATTTTATCACCTACAACTCCTTCTACGTTCTTCATTGCTTCTGGATCATAAGCTGTAATTGTAGCTCCATCTTTTGTCAATGCATCAATCATATACAAAGCTGGTGCTTCGCGAATATCATCTGTATCTGGCTTAAATGCCAAGCCCCAAAGTGCGATTTTTTTCCCGCTTAAATCACCACGGAAAAAATTCTTCATTTTAGGATATAAAATCGTCTTTTGGTCTTCATTCACGGTGATTACCGCTTTCAAAATTTCAAAGGAAAAACCGTTCTCATTCCCTGAGTTGACCAATGCTTGAACATCTTTTGGAAAACACGAACCTCCGTAACCGATTCCTGGGAATAAAAAGCGTTTGCCAATGCGTTCATCCGAACCAATTCCAATGCGCACTTTATCCACATCAGCACCAACTCGTTCGCAGAAATTGGCAATCTCATTCATGAACGTAATCTTGGTAGCTAAGAATGAATTAGCCGCATATTTTGTCAATTCCGCCGATTTTTCATCCATAAAAAGAATGGGATTTCCTTGACGAACAAACGGTTTGTATAATTGCTCCATGATTTTCTCAGCCCGTTGCGAAGAAGTTCCAATCACCACACGATCAGGTTTCATGAAATCGTCCACAGCAAAACCTTCACGCAAAAACTCAGGATTGGATACAACATCAAATTCCACTGTCGCATTTTTCGCAATGCGTTCTCGCACTTTTTCAGCTGTTCCAACTGGAACGGTGCTTTTGTCAACGATTACTTTATAGTCTTGTAATAATTTTCCAAGGTCATCTGCAACACCAAGAATGTAACGCAAATCAGCCGATCCATCTTCACCGGGAGGAGTTGGAAGTGCTAAAAAGATAATCTCAGCATCTTTGATTCCTTCTGCAAGATTGGTGGTGAATGACAAGCGATTGGCTTTGATATTTCGTTCAAACAACACATCTAAATGTGGTTCGTAAATCGGCATTTCACCATTGCGCATACGATTGACTTTCCGTTCGTCAATGTCTACACAGATCACTTGATTTCCTGTTTCAGCGAAACAAGTTCCTGTAACTAAACCAACATAACCGGTTCCTACAACTGCAATTTTTTTCATTTAGTGTTGGTTAACAAAGTTCAGAATGTGTTCACAAATAAAAGCCAATTGATCTTCTGCCATTTCAGTATGAATGGGGAAAGAAATCACATTTTTGGTTAGTTCTTCTGTCACTGGTAAATCTAAATCGCCCAATTTAAACGAGCTAAACATACCTTGTTTGTGAGCTGGCATCGGGTAATAAATCATGGAAGGAATCCCCTTTTCAGCTAAAAAAGCTTGCAAATCATCACGACTTACGCCAGATAACTGAACCGTATATTGATGAAATACGTGTTTTGATTTCGGATCACGGAATGGAGTTGTGATTTTTTCAGAACTTCCTAAAACGCGATCGTAATAGTCTGCAACAGCTCTACGCGCATCAATGTAGTGATCCAAACGCTTCAATTTCACATTCAAAATTGCTGCTTGCATCGCATCCAATCTGGAATTACAACCAACGACTTCGTGCTTGTATTTTTCGCGTTGACCATGATTGGCAACCATGCGCAAACGTTTTGCTAGTTCATCGTCGTTGGTATACATTGCACCACCATCGCCATAACAACCCAAGTTTTTGGATGGAAAGAAGGAAGTGCAACCGATGTGCCCAACTGTCCCAACTTTCGACACTTTTCCACTTGCAGAATGGTAATCAGAACCAATTGCTTGTGCGTTGTCCTCAATTACAAACAAGTTAAGACGATTGGCAATTTCCATAATCGTATCCATATCGGCAGCTTGACCATATAAATGAACGGGAACAATTGCTTTCGTATTGGGGGTAATTGCCGCTTCAATTTTGGAAGCATCAATGCAAAATGTCTTTGGATCAACATCTACAAAAACAGGCGTCAATCCCAAAAGCGCAATCACTTCTGTAGTAGCAATATACGTAAACGAAGGAGTAATTACTTCATCGCCTGGTTTCAAATCAAGTGCCATCATGGCAATTTGCAGCGCATCCGTTCCATTGGCACATGGAATGACATTACGCACATCAAGATAGGTTTCAAAATTTTTCTGAAAAGACGAAACAACAGAGCCTCCAATAAAGACTGCTGAATCCAAAACTTCTTGAATTGCTTGATCTATTTCTGGTTTAATGTGCTGGTACTGCGACACTAAATCTACCATCTCTATTTTTTTCACGTCTGTTTTCATGTTGTAAATGCAGAAAGTTTCGATTCTTTCGAGCGCGTAAAGATAGTAAATTAGACCGTTGTATCAAGGCAGAAAAGGATAGTTTTAAAACCGTCAATCAGTACAGTGCCATTGCATTGAACACTTTTTCCATTCGGTCAACAACAGCATTTGCAGAGCAGTTGTAATTGTTAACAATGAAGGCGAAAGCAATGCGTTTTCCACTTTTCGTTTCGGCATAACCACAATAGGATTTAATCCGATTCATTGTACCGCTTTTTGCATGTATTTTACCTTCCGCAACCTGATTTTTGCATACGGATGAAAGTGTACCTGAAACACCAGCAACTGGTAAGGTGGCATAAAATGCATCTGCGTTTTTACTTGTCTGTGCCATGTATTGTAACAGATCACAAAAATGCTTTGGTGAAATGGCATTACCTCTAGAAAGTCCACTTCCGTCTTTGATAAACATTCCAGAAACAGGAATTTTCCCTGTCCAATAACTTTCTAATTTGGAAATTCCAGCTTCGGTTGATCCATTTCCATTTGATCCATAACTGATCCAGCAAAGAAGTTCTTCTGCAAATAAATTGACCGATTTCATATTCGTCCACCAAGCAATCGAATTCACTGATTTTCCTTTGTATTCATACAACAATTTCATAGCTGGATAGCGAACAGAAGGTGATTTCCAAGCCAGTTGACGAGCCGTTTGAACAGTATCTCGCACAACAACTCCGCGTTCCTTCATCAACCGATTCATTTCTTCCGCAAATTGTAATTCTGGGTCCGGCAAACTTCCTTTCACAACAAAACGAGAAAGTTTCGGCGCTAAAGTTCCTGTTCCAAAACGATCCAACGAATAAGGTGCACCGTAGATATAGGAATTATCGCCACTTCCTCCAGTACTAATGTAATTGTGGAAATTCAATCCAGGAATAGTTGGAATGGTTTCTAATAAGGTGGTTTTCGCGCCAGATGATGCTCCAGATTTAAATACAAAACGCAGCATATTATCATAAATCGGCAAGCCAGAAGGTCCAGCTCCGTAATAATTTCCCATATCCGACCAGTTCCAACCATCGGGAATACCTTGATAACCAAACTCAGAAGCATCAGTGATAATTGAACCATTGATCTGCGTTATTCCCATTTTCATCAACGTGTCTACCCAGGCTTTTAACAAGGTATCTTCCCTACCTTCAGCATTGTAATAACGACTTCCAATGGAAACATCTCCACCGCCACGAATCCAAATGTTTCCATTTACAACTCCTTTATCATCCAACGTTCCATCAAGGTAAATACGCGTTTTTGGAGCATAATCTTTCCCCAAAACCTGAAAAGCAGTGGCAGTTGTAAATAATTTTACGGTAGATGCAGGAGACAAACAGGTTGCTGGATTCTTTGAAGCAATCGTATTACCTGTTGCTACATCAATTGCCAAAAAACCAACACTCGCATTCGCAAAAACTGCATCTCCTGTAAATAAATCAATGGCAGTTTGCACTGAATTTTGCCCCCAACTTCTCCCAACTAAGAGGAGAATTCCGAGAAGAATAAACGAACGATTGAATGGGAACAACATAAACTCAATATTTGTGATTAAAATTGGGTAAATTCGCTTCGTGTGTGGTATAGCAGGTATAAAACTTTTTAACACGGCAGTTACAATATCTCTCGTGGAGCGCTTTGAACAAGCATTGACTTTGCAGCAGCATCGTGGTCCAGATCATCAGGAAACACTGCAAAAAAGCAATGCTTTGTTTGGACATAATCGACTTTCAATCATTGACCTTGACCCACGATCCAACCAACCGTTTTGTGATCCAACTGGTCGATATATGTTGGTTTTTAATGGCGAAATCTACAATTTCCAGGCATTAAAGGACGAGCTAATAACGTTGGGTTATCAATTTCAAACAAGTTCTGACACCGAAGTATTGCTTTTTTTATTGATTGAAAACGGCAAAAAGGCGTTGGAAGACCTCAAAGGTTGTTTCAGTTTTGCCTTTTACGATTCAGAATCGGATTATCTATTACTTGCTCGTGATCGAATGGGCATTAATCCATTGTTGTTTTCCATTCAAGAAGAGGGCGTTTATTTTGCAAGTGAAATACCTGCATTACTAAAAATGGGGATTCCATTTGAGGTAAGTCAAGCGGCTCTTTCGGCTTACTTTACCTATTCGTACGTTCCAAGTAGAATGACCATGATTGCTGGCATACAGCGTTTATTACCCGGCCATTATTTAGAAGTTTCCAATAAGGAAGTTGCGTTAAAATCCTATTGGAATTTAAAAGATGAATTAGCAGCCCCAACTGATTATTCTGAAGCTACAAAATTGGTGCGTGACACGGTTACAACCGCCATTCGTTCACAATTACACGCTGACGTTCCACTGGGTACGTTTTTAAGTGGTGGAGTTGATAGTTCTATTGTTACTGCAATCACGAAAGAACATGCTCCTGATTTACATACGTTTTCCATTGGTTTTGAAGGGAATAATTTATTGGATGAAGGACCTTTTGCACAACGTGTAGCAACCGCTCTAGGAACGCATCACCATGAAATCAGATTAAATGAACAGCTCGTTATTCAAGAATTAGAAGATGTATTGGGTTCTTTTGATGAGCCTTTTGCAGATTCTTCCGCAATTGCCGTTTATTTTTTAGCAAAAGAAACATCCAAGCACCTCAAAGTAAGTTTGTCTGGCGATGGAGCGGATGAATTATTTGGAGGTTACAATAAACACACTGCATTTCTCAAATCACAGCGCATTCCAGCTTGGCAACGCAAGGCTTTAAGTCCTGTGTTACGTTTCTCAAGTGGACACCGTGAAGGGAAATTTGCCAATCAACTGCGTAAAATCGGGAAAATGGGTGAACTCTTGAATTATTCTTGGCCAGACCAATACCAGTATTTAGCTGCAATGGTAGGATTAGATGTCCCAGATCGTGCATTGAGAAATCCACATCCGTATAAATTAAAATTACCTACTACCAAACAATCTTTGAACGATTTCTTATTATTAGATCAATTGATGGTACTCCCTGGCGATATGCTAAAAAAGGTCGATTTAATGAGCATGCGTCATTCATTGGAAGTACGTACTCCTTTTATGGACGAAGATGTGGTGCACTTAGCCAATCGCTTGCCTGCTGAATGGAAAAATGACCGTAAAACGAGCAAACGGATTTTAAAAGATGCATTTAAAGATCGATTGCCAGTAGAAGTTTTTCAGAGACCAAAACACGGATTTGAAGTTCCATTGCATCAATGGCTCTTAAAAGCAGGAACCGTATCTCAACACACACATTGGTTAGATGATGCTTACTTGGAAGAGCAAGGATTATTCAACACAACTTATATACAACAACAATTTCAGCAATTAGCTACAACAAAATCATCCACAACAGCTACCATTGTTTGGGCCTATATTGTCTTTCAGCATTGGTACGATCGTATGACAAAATTATGCCAAGAGTCTTAAGAATAATCAATCGGTTCAATATTGGTGGACCGACCTATAACGCTACATTTCTCACCCGCTACATGTCGGATGAGTATGAAACATTGTTGGTGGGTGGTTTGCCCGAAGCGGATGAAACAGATTCACTTCATATTCCTAGAAGTTATGGATTAGAGCCTGTGTTGATAGAAGAGATGAAACGGTTACCAAACTTATCTTCTGATCGTGAAGCTTATAAAAAACTCAAACAAATCATCCAAGAATTCAAACCAGATATTGTACACACGCATGCTGCAAAAGCTGGAGCACTGGGCAGAAAAGCAGCAAAAGCATGTGGTGTTCCAGTTATTGTTCATACCTATCACGGCCATGTTTTTCATTCGTATTTTGGTATATTAAAAACGCGACTGTACAAGTTGATAGAGCAACGTTTAGCCAAACAATCGGATGGTATTATTGCAATCAGTCCTTTGCAAAAAGAAGAATTGGCTGTTAAACATCGGATTTGTTCAGCAGAAAAAATTCGCGTGATTCCTTTGGGTTTTGATTTGGGGAAGTTTCAAGAAAACTTGACTGAAAAACGAACGCAAACACGTCTACACTACCAACTGAAAGAAGACGAGATTGCCGTTGCAATTGTAGGACGATTGGTTCCCATTAAAAATCATGGTTTGTTTCTGGAAGCCGTTGAACAGGTATTAGCACAAAACATCCGAGCACGTTTTTTCATCGTAGGTGATGGGAGTGAAAAAACAACCATTGAAGCTACAGTAAACCAACTGAATAAAAAGTATGGAGAATGTATCACAATGACCTCTTGGATTACCGATATTGCAACTTTTAATGCTGGCATGGATCTTATTTGTTTAACTTCGGATAATGAGGGAACACCAGTCAGTTTAATTGAAGCCCAAGCTTGTAATTTACCTGTGATATCAACGGATGTAGGTGGAGTGCGTGATATTGTAAGTGAAGGTGAAACAGGGTTCATTGTACCCCGAAGATCGGTTCATGCGTTTGCTGAAAAATTGGCTTTTTTGATCAATAATAAAGAAATTCGTGAAAAAATGTCACAAAATGGATGGAAGTTCGTAGAAGAACAATTTCACTATACGACATTGGTCAGGAATATGGAAAATTATTACCGCGAATTACTCGCTAAAAAAGGAGTGAAATGATACGAATTGTACTTTTTAGTTGTTTAATATTGCTGTTAATCGGAGCGACTTCTTCGTGTGGCATCAATAGTAATCTGATGTTTAAAACGCCTAAAGGAGTTGAAGAAAAAACAGATAGTATTCCGCTTCGACCGTTGACAGAATACACCATTTCTCGCGACGATAAATTCACTTTTACCTTGTATACCAATGGTGGAAAGCGGATCGTTGAAAACATGGCTGGAATGAATGAAAATCAAGGTTCATTTACAACGCCAGAATACTTGGTGCGTTCCAATGGAATGGCAGAACTTCCCCTCATTGGCGAAATCACTTTAGCTGGACTCACGGTTAAACAATGTGAGGATACGCTTGCACAGCGTTATTCGAAAGAATACCAGGAACCGTATGTGCAAGTGAAATTAACCAATCAACGGGTAATTGTTTTCCCTGGTAATGGAAGTGATGCAAAAGTGATTCCCTTACAAAACAACAATACAACATTAATGGAGGCCATTGCACTCGCAGGAGGAATTGCAGACCGTGGTAGAGCAGATAAAGTAAAATTGATGCGCAATCTTGGAAACAAACGCGTTGTTTATGTACTCGATTTGTCCACCATTGATGGATTAAAATATGCAGATATGATTGTTCAAGCGAATGATTATATCTATGTAGAACCAGCAGAACAAGTTGGTAGAGAGGTTGTTCAAAGTGCTGCACCAATCGTTTCGCTATTGTCCAGTGCCTTGATTATCTTTACCGTATTTTCAACCATAAAGTAAACGTGTGAACGGAGCTCAACAATCATCGATTTTTATTAATAAAGAGTACAATTCGCTCATAGCTGGAACAATTGTTCGACGTTATTGGTGGTGGACACTTTTATTTGTCACTTGTTTCACAGGACTTGCATTTATTTATTTGCGGTATACCAAACCCGTTTATGATTCCTCGATGGTCATTTTGCTAGGAGATAAGGATCAAGGGAAAGAGATTGTTGATATTGAAAACATCAATACCAAGGACAATATTGCATCTGAAATAGAACTCTTGCGCTCTGAATTATTGTTTGGAATGGCAATTGATCGATTAAATATGAACGTCAGTTTATTTTCAAAGGGTCGCATTTTAACGGAAGAAAAATACCTGCAAAGTTCCTTTAACATTCAACCTTTTCAACTCAAGGATAGTAGCTTATGTGATGTTCCTATTATTGTTGAAACAAATGGAAATAACGTTAAATTATCGTATCAACACAACGGAAAGAATTATTCACTAGAAAAACCCATTAATACACGTTTTAGCAATCAACATTTCGATATCGCAATTAAGGTAGATAACCTCGAATCCCTCAAACAGGATGATGAACAAAATGAATTGTATTTCACGTTCAATAATAAAAAGACACTCATTGATCGCTTATTACCCAACCTCGAGGTAAGCCCAGCAGATGTGGAAGCAAAAACAATTTTGATTCGTTATCAAGGTTATAACCCGCAACTTTGTCATGATATAACTACAGCTGTATCCGAAGCCTTTTTTAGTTACGATAACGAAATTAAACGAAAAAGTGCGGATAATATTCTCAGCTTTATCAATAAACAACTCGACTCCATTGCAGGTGAATTGCAGGTTTCGAAAGATAGTCTAACAATTTTCCAACGAAGTGCTGATTTGCAAGATCCTGAAAGTGCTGGGTTATCGATCACTGAAAATATGGATCAATTTCAAGATCAGTTATTTTTAATAGAAGAAGAACTACAAACCTTACATCTCGTTTCATCTAAGTTGCGAAACGAACCCAATCGCTTAGAAATTTACCGACTTATTCCAGAAATGTTGGGTAAAAGTTTCGAAGTTTCACTCACCAAACAGATTACTGATCTACATAATTTATTGGAACGCAAAGAAGATTTGTTATTCGATGTAACCGAAGATAATACGGAAATAAAGAGCATCAATATTCGAATTCAAAGTAAAATTCAATCCATTCGAAGAAGTGTCGATGCAGTTGAAGAGCGATTATCGAATAACGCCAAAATTATTTCAAGTAAAGTAGGTCAATATCAAGGTGAATTCAGTCAATTGCCAGGTAAAAAAATGGAATACAATCGCCTGAAATCATTGCAAGAATTGAATGAAAAATACTTTGATATACTTACAGAAAAACGAGCGTTATATTCCATTTCAAATGCTGGATATTCTTCCAATAACCAAGTTTTGAATCAAGCTACCATTTCTTCAATACCCATTAGCCCCAATCGCAAATTGGTGTACGCTGGATTTATTTTTATTGGTGCGATTTTAGGATTTGGAGTGTTGGTTTTCCGCTATGTAACATTCAATGAAATTCATTCAATTGAAGACTTGAAAAGTTTACTCCCGAGCAAAGTTACCATGTTAGGAAATATTCCTTTCTTAAAAGATGCCAATGAATTTTCCCAGTTGATGGTGCATCAAGCACCTAAATCAATGCTTGCGGAAGCCATGCGAAACATTCGGACTAATTTAAGCTTCGTCAATGCCAATGCGCAAGTAATTGCCATTTCTTCCTCCATCTCTGGTGAAGGAAAAACATTTGTTGCATTAAATCTGGCAGGGATTATCGCATTATCTAATAAACGAACGGTAGTCATCGATTTGGATTTACGGAAACCAAAAGTCCATTTAGGATTCAATGTTTCCAATACGAGTGGAATCAGCAACTTGATCATTAAGAAAGTTACATTACAAGATTGTATTCACAAGTCACCGATTGAAAACCTCGATTTCATTACTGCAGGACCCATTCCACCTAATCCTTCGGAATTGATTCTCAGCGATGCGTTTGGAGAAATTTTAGAAGAATTGAAGTTGTTGTATGATGTGGTTGTCATCGATAATCCGCCAGTTGGTTTAGTAACAGATGGAGTGAAAATTTTAGCAAATGCTGATGTTCCAATTTATATTTTTAAATCGCATTATTCGAAACGAATCTTCGCCAACCGTGTAAAAGAGCTATTTGAGATGAAACAAATTGAACACCTGAATGTGATTCTCAATGGTACAAAAGTGAAAAAACATGGCTACGGCTATGGTTATGGCTATGGTTACGGCTATGGTTATTACGAAGAAGAGCAGAAAAAAAAATCAAAAAGAAAATAATCCATGTTAGTTGAACAAACACCAATAAAGGACGTTTTGATTTTCACACCACGACTCTTTTCTGATGATCGTGGAAGTTTTTTCGAAAGTTTTAATCATCAACAATTCGAAGAAGCCGTTGGTCAATCGGTCAATTTTGTTCAGGATAATGAATCCATATCACATCAAAACGTCTTGCGTGGCTTACATTTTCAATCACCACCAATGGCACAAGGAAAGTTGGTGCGTGTTGTTCAAGGTGCAGTTATTGATGTTGCAGTTGACCTGAGAAAACAAAGTTCAACTTATGGAAAACATGTAAAAGTGAAACTCACTGGAGATAGCAAACAGCAATTGTGGATTCCTCCAGGATTTGCACACGGTTTTTTGAGTTTAGCATCTGATACTATTTTCAACTATAAATGCACGAATTATTATGCTCCAGAAACCGAGCATACACTTCAATGGAATGATTCAGAGATAGCAATTGATTGGGGCATTGATAACCCTATTATTTCAATTAAAGATCAACATTCACTCCTTTTTACTACCTTCGTCTCCCCATTTTAAAAACGCTTCAGTGATTCAGTTAATTATCATATTGATTTCCTTCATGCTAAGTGGTTTTTTGGCAAGTATCATCTGCAATTTACTTTTATTACGATTTTCTCAGTCGTTAGGTATTCGCAATAAAAATGATGTTACCATTCGTTGGAGTAATGAATCAAAGCCATCGCTAGGTGGTGTGAGTTTTTTTGTGGCATTTGTGTTCGGAACATTGGCTTTTGCAGTCGCTTTTCCTGAGGAAAATGTTTTTGAAAATCGGCAATTTGTTGGTTTGATGGCCGCTGGAATCATGGCTTTTGTCATGGGTTTATCAGATGATGCCTATAATACACGTCCTTGGATTAAATTGGCAGTGCAAATTTCTTGTGGACTAATCTTCGTCTTCACGAAAACAATCATCAACGTGTATGGAATTGATTATCTAGCTGCTGAAGTCGACTATTATAGTTTTGCGCACATCATCAATGCTACAATCACCGTAATTTGGGTGGTTGGCGTTATGAATTCCCTCAATATGCTCGACAATATGGATGGCATCACAGGAACGACTGTTTTGTTCATTCTTATTTCCTGCTTGGCTAGCCAAATCATTTTGTTTGATTGGAACATGAATATTTGGACCTTAACCTTGTTGGTTCAAATTGGTGCGTTGATTGGTTTTTTAAAATTCAATATCAATCCTGCAAAAATCTTTATGGGAGATGCAGGCAGTCAATTTATTGGATTGTTTACTGCATTTTTTGCCATTCATCATTTATGGAGCGTTGGAGAACAAACCCATTTAACACCATGGACGGGCATGTTTGTCACCTTGATAGCATTTACTCCAGCAGCAGCAGATACCTTAACAGTTGTCATTAATCGACTCCGTAAAGGTCAATCTCCAATGGTTGGTGGAAAAGATCACACGACTCACCACCTTGTTTATTCTGGACTAAATGACCGACAAGTATGGTATGTTTTCTTAACGATTGCATCACTTTCTTCGTTCATTGCAATTTTATCTATCAGCTTCGCAAATTGGGGAAATCCTTGGATGGCTGCTTTTTTATCACTCTTTTTTGTAGTCGTGTTTTTCTTATTGTACCGAAATACGATTCTCTACAAGAAGTGATTTAGGAATTAAAGAATGAAATTCCTTGTCTCAGATTGATCTAATCCCTTCAATCTTCTTTCAGCAAAAAATTCGTACTTTCGTTATCCGAATTTTCAAGCATGATCAAGTACTTTTTTTTAGTCATTCCAATTGCATTTTTAGGGTGTACACCACCAAAAGCAACCGAACAAAAAGTGGTTCAACCTGTTGTTTCATCAGCGGCAATTGTGTTTCCTCATTTACCTGAAAAAATGTCTTTTGCTGGGCAGGAAATCATACTAACAGATGAAGATGTCATGGAGCGATTGGACAGAGAAGTACTGATGAATGCTTACTACAATAGTGCAACTACAAGTTATTTCAAACGTGCACATCGCTGGTTTCCGCTTATCGAGCGTATTTTAAAAGAAGAAGGAATTCCAGAAGATTTTAAATACTTAGCCATTATTGAAAGCGGTTTAGTACAAGCTATTTCACCTGTTGGAGCACAAGGATTTTGGCAATTTATGCCCGTTACGGGAAAGCAGTACAATTTGGAAATTACAACGGAAGTAGATGAGCGTTTGCATGTCGAAAAAAGTACGCGCGCGGCTTGTGCTTACTTAAAAAGCTCTTACGATAGTTTGAATGATTGGATTTGGGCAACAGCTTCTTACAACCGTGGTGTTGGTGGTGTGCAACAAGACATGGCTTGGCAAGGAACCGATCATTATTTCGATACCGATCAAAACAACGAAACAGGACGTTATTTCTTTCGACTATTGGCCATCAAATTGATTTTTGAGAACCCAGAAGCGTATGGTTATTATCCCAAAAAGATGCAACTGTACAACCCAATAAAAACCAATTCCATTCAAGTGAATGAAACCATACCGAATTTGGCTCAATGGGCGCTTGAACAAGGTTTCAACTTCAAAATCGTTCAAAAATTAAACCCTTGGATTAAAGGAAATAAGCTCACAATTCGTTCAAAAATCTATACTATTTTACTTCCCGCAAAAGGTGTAAATCTAAAACCGTACAAGGAATACTTACCATGAGTGAAATTGACCCAATAGCGACAATTGATGTCTACGGTGCACGTGAACATAACCTTAAAAACGTAAACCTTTCCATTCCTCGGAATCAATTAGTTGTGTTCACAGGATTAAGTGGAAGCGGAAAATCTTCTCTCGCATTTGACACAATTTTTGCGGAAGGTCAACGTCGGTATATCGAAACGTTCTCTTCGTATGCACGCCAGTTTTTAGGTGGAATGGAGCGTCCTGATGTAGAGAAAATTGATGGATTAAGTCCCGTAATAAGCATTGAACAAAAAACGGTTTCACGAAGCCCACGGTCAACAGTTGGAACAATTACTGAAATTTACGATTTCCTGCGGTTGCTTTATGCGCGAATTGGTACAGCTTATTCCTATGTTTCAGGTGAACAAATGGTGAAATATTCAGATGAACAAATCACCAACCTCATCTTGGAGCAATTCAACAACGAGAAAATCCTGATTTTAGCTCCCAAAATTAAAGGACGAAAAGGCCATTACCGCGAACTTTTCGAACAGATTACCAAAATGGGATATACCCGTGTTCGAGTAGACGGTGAAATCAAAGAAATTGAACGTGGAATGCGCTTGGATCGCTATAAAATTCACGATATTGAAATTGTGATCGATCGGTTGCACATCCAATCCAATGCTGCTGACCGCAAACGCTTATCAGATGCCATTGTGATCGCCATGAAACACGGTAACAAAAGCATCATGGTTGCTAAACACGATTCAGCTGAAGCACGTCATTATTCACGTTTATTGATGTGTCCAACTTCTGGAATTAGTTACCCAGAACCTGAACCAAATTTGTTTTCATTTAATTCACCTTATGGTGCTTGCCCAAATTGTAGCGGCCTAGGTGAAGTTTCTGAAATTGACCAGGAAAAAGTGATCCCAAACCGCAAATTGAGCATCCGAAAAGGCGGATTAGCCCCAATTGGCGAATACAAAAAGAATTGGTTTTTCGAAAAACTCGACACGTTTTTACAACAAGAAGGTTTTTCACTCAACACACCTATTGAAGATATTTCGCCTGACATCCTGCACATTATCCTCAATGGAAATGAAGGATTGGAGCAAGGAATGAAAGATACGACCATTCGCTTTGAAGGACTTTCCAATTTTATGGCGCGCCATGCTGAAGAAAGTACAGCCGGAATTCAGCGTTGGGCACAAAGTTTTATGAACCGTATTCAGTGTCCAGAATGTCACGGAGCACGATTGAAAAAAGAAGCGTTGCATTTCAAAATTGCTGAAAAAACATTGGGTGAAGTGGCTTCCATGGACATCCAAGAAGTGGCGAATTGGCTCGAAACGATTGATGCACATTTAACAGGCGATCAACGTATTATTGGGACTGAAATTCTAAAAGAAATTGCAGCTCGTGTGCGCTTTATATTGGAAGTTGGATTGGAATACTTAACATTGCATCGTTCCGCCAAAAGTTTATCTGGTGGAGAAGCACAACGCATTCGTTTAGCGACTCAAATTGGTTCCGAATTGATGAATGTACTCTACATTCTTGATGAACCAAGTATTGGATTGCATCAACGGGACAACACACGATTGATCAACTCATTGAAACGCTTGCGTGATGCTGGAAATTCTGTAATCGTTGTTGAACACGACCGTGAAATGATGGAAGCTGCCGATTTTGTGGTGGATATTGGCCCAGGAGCTGGGGTTCACGGAGGACAAATTGTCAATGCTGCCCCGTTTGCACAATTGGTAACAGTTGATTCCATGACCACCAAGTATTTATTGGGCGAATTGGAAATTTCCTTGCCAAAAACCCGCAGAAAAGGCAATGGCAAACAACTCAAACTAAAAGGAGCAACTGGAAATAATTTACAAAATGTTGATCTCACCATTCCATTAGGTACGTTAACCTGTGTAACGGGCGTTTCTGGAAGTGGAAAATCGACCTTAATCAATCACACCCTCTACCCTATTTTAAACGCGCATATTTACAATGGTGTCAAAAAACCAATGCCGTATAAAAGCTTAGAAGGATTGGAACATGTGGACAAGGTGATTGAAATTGATCAAAGTCCAATTGGGCGAACACCACGCAGTAATCCAGCTACGTATACAAACGTTTTCACGGAAATCCGCAGTTTATTTGCGTCTTTACCAGAAGCACAAATTCGTGGCTACAAGGCTGGACGCTTTTCTTTTAACGTTGCTGGAGGTCGTTGTGAAACCTGTGGTGGAGGTGGATTAAAAGTCATTGAAATGAATTTCCTTCCAGATGTGTATGTGGAATGCGAAACCTGTAACGGAAAACGCTACAACCGCGAAACATTGGAAGTGCGATTCAAAGGAAAATCCATCAATGATGTATTGGAAATGACAATTGAAGACGCTGCTGTTTTCTTTGAAAGTATCCCGAAAATACAACGCATTTTAGCGACCTTAAACTCCGTTGGATTGGGTTATGTTAAAATCGGTCAACCATCAACAACCTTGAGTGGTGGAGAAGCGCAACGCATTAAATTGGCCAGTGAATTGAGCAAACGTGGAACTGGAAATACCATTTACATTCTCGACGAACCTAGTACAGGATTGCATTTCGAAGACATTCGGATGCTCATTGACGTATTGCAACGCTTGGTTGAAGAAGGAAATACGGTTTTGGTAATCGAACACAACATGGACATCATTAAAATCGCTGACCACATTATAGATGTTGGTCCAGAAGGTGGACGAGATGGCGGAAAAATTGTATGCACGGGCACACCAGAAGAATTGATCAAAAAACACACAAAAACGTCCTATACAGCGAAGTATTTAGCAATGGAAGTGGAACACATGAATAAGATTCGGAAGAATTGAGTGGAGAACTTACAATTATCCCTTCACTGAAACTTGATGAACACGTTGAATGACATCATTGATAATTGCTTGAAAGGCAGTTGGTTTGAAATCCAATGGACAAGAAATATAGCATTTCACAAAGTAATTATCTACCACAAAAAGAAAGCAATAGAGTTGTAGATTGTATTCTTTAATCATTGAATTCAGGAGCTCTGATCCTTCATACGCCTTGAATTCCGAAGCACCAACGGTTTTTAATTTATGTTTTTTGATTTGAGGACCATATTCTGCATTTAATTCAAGGTATTTCTCATGAAAAGCAAGCGCTTCTTCGTGCGTTTTAAATACCAATCGAATATCATAAAACTGCTCCATTACTTTCCCACTGTGACTTTTTGAAGACCACACATTCCGTGTATTTGTTCCATAAAATTTCATGTCTGGGAGCAAGGTTGAGTCTAAAAAAACACTTCTTGGCAAAGAGTCTTGTTGATCAACAATGGCAAGCAATTCAAGTTCTTCCGGGCTATCTTGACCATAAGAAGTTGAACAAAAAAGAACGAATAAAGGAATAAAAAGCAATCGCATAATCAATTTTTTATACCATCTAAGCTTTGAATTTAATTGAAATCAACCACATAGGACACAAAGTAAACATAGAATGTACTATGTTTACTTTGTGTCCTATGTGGTTAAAATTGATCTTGAATTTCTATCGTTTTACTACAGAAAAATCAAAGATTAACTAGTATTATTTTAGATAAAGATACGTTTTATTGAGTTGTTTTATTTTTCAGTTTGAAATAACTCAAATGCATTCCCAACTGCTTGATGTAAAATAGTACCATGGTCTTCCTTGGGCAAAAACTCGAAATGAATGACCGTATTCTTTTTCTTCGTTTTTCGAATGACTTTAGCCAGGTTTTTTGCATCATCTTCCATCGCTTTCCCTTCTTTGCCAACGGCTACGTAAATGTTCAACGGTGTTTCAGGCAATGATAGTAGAAGCGTTGTAGCCTGTTGCAGCAATGATTCATTGTCCCACCACAAACTCGGACTCATAATGATGTAATTTTGAAACAAGTTCGGCTTTTTTAATAATATTTCGGTAGCGAATAATCCTGCTAATGACTGACCAATTAAGGTTTTTGTTCCATTCGTTTTGTAATGACTTTCAATATAAGGTTGCAATTCTTTTTCGATGTAGTTCATGAATTTTCCAGAACCGCCTGCATCTTTGTAGGCTTCCGAATAACCTTTTAACCATTCAGGCCACTTAAAATCTGGAGAAGCTTTAAACGTAAGATCTCTTTTTCGGTCTGTACTCACAATCCCAACCAAAATGGACGATTGAAGGTAATTGACCCACGAGAAACTTGAAAACTGCACCAATCCAGCGATGTGAATAAAATCTTCATCGATTCCTCCATCCAACAGGTAAATAACAGGATAGATTGATGCTGAATCTGGGTTATATCCTCCCGGTAAATAAATATTCACCTGTTGATCAACTCCCATTTCGGCTGATGGAATTATTTCAGAAAAACCCAAATTTATTGGGGTGGTTTCTTGACCAATCGATGCAAATGCCATGGAGCAGGCAACAAATAATAGGAGCAATAATTGTTTCATGATGACTATTTAATCGAGTGAATACGTTTAGTACAAAATGGATCACTTGTTTGATGTTTCAAATATAGTCAACCATTCTCATGGAACAATCCATCAATCAATTGAACAGCATTCCTTGAATCTCATTGTGTAGGTTAATTGGCTGGTAATAAATTCACTCCCATCTTGTTGCTTAACAGATGAAAAACAAATAGTTTGCCCAATTTTTTCACTTGCAATCTCCCTTCTTTCGAAATAGTATCTTTCACATCCAAATGTGTCACAACCGTGAAAAAATCACGAAAACTCAGCTCGAAAAAACCAGCGGTTTCGTATACATGTGGATGAAGTGCAAACAGTTGTTTTCGATAAGCGATTGGGTCTAATTCCAATGATCGGTCTTTCATCAAGAGTGCTTCCGTTGAAAGCTGCAGTAGAACCAATGTTTTATCAAGCCATTCTTGACCCTGTTCAGATAATTTTGGTCGAATTTTTTCAGTAAATCGAACCGAATACTTATCACCGTAATTCAAATAATAATTCGGTGGTGAAAGTTGCTGGTTACTCAAAAAATTACGCAATTGAAAATCCGTTTCTCTCCATTTGTAATATTCAGTGGTTCCAAAAAGCCAGCTTGGCGCATCCGTTGGTGGAAGTAATCCAAAATTGTAATTTGCTCTAACAGTCGATAATTGCATGGAAAAACGTTCTTGCTCACCAGTGGGAGAAATCGTCATTACCCAAAGCGCTAATTCATCTTCTTGTTCCAAACTACTATCTTGATACAGCAATCTAGAATCATTGATCTCTCCCAATTCATTGTGGGTGTGAACCAAGGTATAATGTTTTAACGAAGCAATGATTTCTGGAGAGTAATGTTCTTTCTTGTAAGGATCGAATGGAGTTGATAAACCCGAAAATGCAGTTATCGTAGGATCATGATTATCCTGACCAACCAACCACTGATTGCCAAAAATGACACTTAGGACTACAAAAAGGATTCGTTTCATAGTAGAGGTTTCAGAAACACATTTTACACTTAATCTCGGTTTTCGTTTGTAACTGAAAATTGTGGATATTGAAATTATGAATTGAGCAATTATGAAGGTGGTTTAGGTCTGAATCTCGATTTCCCTCATAATTTTCAATTTTCTAGAACTGAACTTGCCGAAATTTATAATTCAATTCTGCATTTTCAATTTTCAATTATACTTTTAACAGATTAATAGTGAAATTGTTTGGTCGAAGATACAGAAAAACGCCCTCCGATTTCCCGAAAGACGTTTGCTTTATTAATGAATGTACGAATTAGAAATTCGGTGTCAAATCATGTGTTTTGTAGAAATCTTCAATGTATTTCACTGCTTCGTCAGCCGAATCAACAACTTTCAAATAATTCATATCTCCTTCCGAAATATTGTGTTCTTTTTCGAGCATAATGCGTTTTACCCAATCCACTAATCCATCCCAGTATTCGTGACCTAACAAAACGACTGGTCGTTTATTGATCTTCTTTGTTTGGATTAGGGTGATGGCTTCAAACAATTCATCCAAGGTGCCAAATCCTCCTGGCAGGATGACAAATCCTTGCGAGTATTTTACAAAAATTACTTTTCGAACGAAGAAATAATTGAATTCTAAATTGTGTTCTGGATCAATGTAAGGATTATAATTTTGCTCAAATGGCAAATCGATATTCAACCCAACTGAACGCCCCCCCCCTTGTCTGGCACCTTTATTTGCTGCTTCCATGATACCTGGGCCACCTCCAGTAATTACTCCAAATCCAGCTTTTGCCAATTTTTCACTTACTTCAGTTGCCAACTGGTAATAAGCATTCTCCTCTTTTGTGCGTGCTGATCCAAAAACCGAAACGCACGGTCCAATTTTCGCCATGCGCTCGTATCCTTCAACGAACTCCGACATAATTTTAAAAATAGCCCAGCTGTCGTTCGTTTTTATTTCGTTCCAATCTTTTTGAAATGCGTTCATATAGTGTGTTTATTAAAAATCAAGTGTTGTAACTTTATGCTTTCAAGACCTCTAAAATAGATACATTAAGAGTTTTAACGGTTTAGAAACGGATAAATTGTAAACGTTCCGGGGTTTATAACTTGGCTAAAAGGATTTTGCAATCAATCGGCAACAGCGAACTGAAAAAATAGCTAAACGATCAAAATTCCGTACTTTTTAGACATCAATTTATCAATGCGTATGTCAATTCAAGTAGCTGTTACTGGAGCAAATGGTCATGTTGGCAATGTTGTATGTAGGGAATTACTCGCACAAGGTTATCGTGTAAAAGCATTCTATCAAAACGATGCAACTAGTTTGACTGGATTGGATTTGGAACTCATTCAAGGTAGCGTTCTCAACAAAAACGACGTACTGCAGCTCGTTGAATCCTGCGATGTGGTCATTCATTGTGCCGCAATCATTAGCATCAATGGTGATCCAAGCGGAATGGTTTTTAAAACGAATACTGAAGGTTCTAAAAATGTGTGGGAAGTATGTGTTGCGAAAGCTGTAAAACGCATGATTCATGTGAGTAGTGTTCATGCAGTAACTGAATTACCACATTCAGAAGCTTATGATGAGAATCGACCTTACAAAACAGCAGTTGATTATGTCTATGATTATTCGAAAGCTTTTGCTGAACAATGGTTATTCGAAGCTGCTAAAAATAGTTCGGTAGAATTGGTTGTTGTGCGACCTAGTTGTGTGATGGGTCCATCTGACTTTAAACCTTCTAAAATGGGTTCGGCACTCATTGATTTTTACCATCAAAAAGTACCTCTTCTCCCAAAAGGTGGCTATGATTTAATTGATGTGCGCGATGTTGCTCACAGTATTATTCGAACAATAGAGTTTGGAGAAAATGGTGAAGTGTATCTATTATCTGGCAATTACTACAGCTTGAAAGCCATGACGCAGGTTATTCAACAAGTAACAGGCAAAAAAATGCCACAAAAAACACTACCATTCTGGTTTCTGAAATGCTGTGTTCCTTTCGCTGCAATGGCTAGTCGTATCACTAAGAAAAGCAACTCATTAACAAAAGAATCGATTGACGCGCTTAAACATGGGCACCCATGCATGAACAATGCAAAAGCAACAAGCGAACTCAATCATCGATGCAGACCATTGGAAGAAACACTTCACGATTTTTATGAATGGCAACGGGAGAAGAAAGTAATCATTTAAAAACATCCTGCTAAAAAAGCTGGAATAGCAAAATTATCAACACTTTTGATAGACAATTTGAGGAAAAAATGAAATTGGAAACCCTAGAATTCACATCCTATATCTGGTTGTCAATTGCCATAGCTGTGCATGTAACAATGTTTTTTGTGAAAGCTCCTTTCGGCAGACACACTTCAGAAAAATGGGGCATTTCCATCAATAATAAATGGGGGTGGTTCATTATGGAATTGCCTTCCCTTTTGATCATGCTCTACTTCTTGTTCTGGGGTAGCAATTCTTTTCATTCTTACGTTTGGATTTTATTCGTTCTATGGATTATTCACTACATCAATCGAACATTTATTTTTCCGCTTAGAATAAAACCGACACCTAAGAAAATGCCCGTTTTTATTGTCGGAAATGCGATTTTATTCAATCTCATGAATGCCGGCTTGAATGGTTATTTTCTTTCTGAATTGGCGACCATTGAGCAGTACAATCAACACTGGTTAACGAATCCATCATTCATTGTTGGCATTGCACTTTTCTTTTGTGGTATGTACATCAATATGAAATCGGATACCATCTTGATTAACCTGCGGAAAAAGGGCGACACAGGTTATAAAATTCCAACTGGTTTTTTGTTTGAATACATTTCATCTCCCAACTTATTTGGTGAAATCATTGAATGGTCTGGATTCGCTATCATGGCGTGGAACTTGCCAGCACTGACCTTCCTCGTTTGGACTTTTGCAAACCTTGTTCCACGGGCAAAAAACCACCACAATTGGTATGAGCAACAGTTTGCCAATTACCCGAAAGAACGAAAGATTGTGTTTCCGTTTTTGTTTTAAACTATTGAATTTCAGAAATAAACACCTTCTTTTTTGGTTTGCACAACGACAATTCTTTTTTTGTCACCAACGATTACAGTGCTCATTTTATCCGTCGAACCAATATATGTCCATTGACCTTTTATAGCTGAACCATTGACTTTAAGTTCTGCATAACCGATTTGCTTTAATAGTTCTGATTGTTTTGCTTCAAGATAATAAGTCACTGAAACAATCACCGTATCTTTAAATTCATAAGCCATTGAAAATCGTTCTTTCTTAAGGTATACATTTTCGAAAAACACAATACCCGTTGGGATTTCTGGAGGTATATCAGTTGTACATTCTTGTCGAAACAGTATTTTTTCTCCAACTTTCATCCAATCCGAATTTTCATATTGACGAGAAGAAACATAATAAATTTGGGGTTGTTCAATCGTGAGTTGGCAAAAAGAATAAAACCCGATAGAAGTAAATAATGCGAATAAAAATAGTTTAGTAAAAGTAAACATAGTGAATTTTAAATTGCAACAAACATAATTTTGCAGAACGAAAAGTCCTAATCATCTACCCGTTTTTTTTGACAAAACGTGGTATGTCTCAAATTTCAAGTTGAAGTAAGGCAAAACATGCCAGAAAAATCATTTTTTTAAATAGACCATCCAAAATCCTACTAATTTTACCACTCTTACTTAAAAGACAGCACACCTCATAAACAACTCACATGATTATCACAACAAAACTCACGCAAAAGGATTTTATCAATATTAGCTTTTTCTTGTTCTTTAGAAAACTCACCATCATCTTTTTTATGAGCCTCATGGTTGTTTGGTTTGTGGTATACACCATCCTAAATATCAGCGCGAATAAAGGCAGTTACTACGATTTTATTCCCATGACAGTTGGTTTATCCATCTTACCGCTCATGACGTATTTGAGTGCGAAACGCAATTTTAAAGCCAATCCACGCATCAGTGAAACGATAGAATACCATATCAAACAACCGCTTTTAACGCTCAAAGGCGAATCGTTTACGACAGATTATACTTGGAATCAACTGTACAATGTGAATCAAACTAGAAATTGGGTGATTGTTTGGCAAACCAGACAAGTAGCGAATTTTATTCCGAAACGTGATCTTTCAACAGCGCAAATTGCCGAATTGAAAAAAATCCTTGATAAACACTTAGTAAGAAATAGCTTGGGATCAAAAAACGGTTAAACAATGTCATTCACAACGGTTTCAGCAGCCCCGCTGTTTTCAGAAAACACCAATTTCAAGGCTTCCTGAATGGCTATCTTGCGCTCAAGCAATGTGTTAACCACGTTTTCTAATTGATTCGATTGTGTTACTTCTGCCGCTACTCCTCTATCCAAAAACAACTGTGCTTCAGGAAAACGTTCGTGTTTTGGTCCAAAAATAACTGGAATTCCAAATGCACCTGGTTCCAAAATGTTGTGCAATTTCCCTGTAAATCCACCACCAATATATGCAATGGAACAATACCGGTAAGCAGCAGTTAATTGGCCGATTGTATCCAAGATCAACACCCGTTTCTCAGAAGGTTGATACGTTGTATAACGCATCACTTCCTCACCAAATAATGTTGCAATTGATGCAATGTGTTGTTCCGAAATATCGTGTGGCGCAATGATGATTTTCATCCTGTTTTTTAATTGCAACAAAGAAGTGAACAAGAGTTCTTCATCTGCCGGCCATGAACTTCCTAGTATAATGGTTGGTTCACCATTTGTGAATTCCGCAAGAATTGAATTGGCATCATTGCGGTTGCGAACTTCAATCATTCGGTCATAACGGGTATCTCCAGACAAGGTAACTTGGGTGATTCCAATGCTACTTAATAGGTTTTTTGAACGTTCGTCTTGGACATAAAAATGGTCAAATAGTCGCAATGCGGAACGAAAAAACCCGCCATACCAACTGAAAAATCGGTGTGAGGGACGAAACAAACTGCTGACACCAATGACGGTTGCTCCCGATTTTTTCGCCGCTAATAAATGATTGTACCAAAACTCATATTTGACAAAAAACACGTGTTTAGGATGAAAATGCGCTATGAATTTTCGGGCATTCGATTGGGTGTCTAATGGCAAATAACACGCTAAATCCACGCAATGATTCCGTTTGTGATAAAATTCCATGCCAGACGGACTAAAAAATGTCACGACCATGAATGTATCTGGAAAACGCTTTTTATACGCCTGCATAACGGGCAATCCTTGATCAAATTCGCCCAAGGAAGCGCAATGAAACCATGCAACAGGACGATCAGTTGGAACAAGAAAGATGCTAATGGGAATTTTACGACCTACAATCCATTTTTTAGCTTTCGCATTGAAGATCGAAGCGCACCACATCAAGCAATACAGCCCTCGCATACCGATTGCATACACCACTGTCATCAATCGAAGTAATAATCTTTTGGTTTGCGCTGATAAACAGGAATGAACCATCCAAGTTTGAAACCAACTTGAATATCTAACATCATCCCAGTTGGCACCGGTTCATCTGGTCGATCAAAAAACACATCACGACGATTGTATGTCAACCCTTCTTGGATATAAAAACCACCGTAGAAATTCACAATTCCTTGATTTGCCAAAAAAGCATAGCCTACAAACTGATGAAAATTGAGACCCGAAGTAAATCGATCGTAGCCCTTCTTATAATTCAATTCTATACTTGGAACTACCTGATCATTGGTTTCTATGCGCATTTTATGTTGCAAATACCCGAGTCCTGCGTGTACATAAATACCCGAATTTTCATTGGGACTCAACACTGGAATAACCTTACCAACCATCAGGTTAACATTAAACCCTCTAGAAAACACAACTACTTTACCAATATCACCATTGTTATCCGTGATATTACCATAACTATCCGTGATATTATCGAAAATACCAGTCATGCGCACTTTACTGCCAAACATAAAATTCCCATCCAAACCGTAGACCCAATTGCGTTTGGTTTTGTACCCAGCCATTGCACCAAGGTGATTAAAATAGCCATAACGATCGGCTAAATCGCCAGATGTCCAGTTACCACCATAATGAATAGCAACCCAAGGAGTTCCAATCACAGAATCACGGAAATTCCGCTGAGACCAACTTGTTAAAGCGATGAAAAAAACACTAAATAAGATACTTGCTATTTTCATAAATGCACAATGAGAGCCAAAAGTATAAAAAAGGTTGTTCGTATTGAACGAAAAAGACGGATTGGTAGTATCCATTGAGTTGAAGGAAATAAGTTTACCAATTAGTTCGTATGTTTAATAGTGATTCCCTGCAACGAACACAAATTGTGGTAGACTCCTTTTTGATCCAATAGTTCTTGATGTCCGCCACGCTCAACGATTTCTCCTTTAGATAATACGAGAATTTCATCAGCATTACGAACCGTACTCAAACGGTGCGCAATAATCAAAGTAGTACGATCAACCATGAGTTCATCCAATGCATTTTGAACAATTTTTTCGCTTTCAGTATCCAGTGCAGATGTCGCTTCGTCCAAAATTAGAATCGAAGGATTTTTCATAATGGCACGTGCAATACTCAAGCGTTGTTTTTGTCCGCCAGAAAGTTTATTCCCACGTTCACCAATAATGGAATCATAACCATTTTCCAAATTCATAATAAAATCATGTGCATGGGCAATTTTTGCCGCTTCAATGATTTTTTCAAGTGGTGCATCTTCCATTCCGAAAGCAATGTTGCTGCGAACGGTATCATTAAAAAGAACCGATTCTTGAGAAACAATTCCAATGTGTCGATGCAAATCTTCCAATTTATAATCCCTAACATCTATTCCATCGATCTTGATGCTACCTTTTGTAACATCATAAAATCGCGGCAATAAATCTGCGATGGTCGATTTACCACTGCCTGATTCACCAACCAATGCAATGGTTTTACCACGCTGAAGCGTAAATGAAACATCTTTCAAAACCATTTCTTCTTTATAGCGGAACCATAAATTGTTGACCTCTACACTTTTTTCAAAGGTTTTTAATGCTTTTGAATCAGGACGTTCTTCGATGACCTCGGCTGTATTCAGAATTTCATTGATGCGATCTTGCGAAGGTTTTGCTTTATTGAGATTTGCAACACTGGTAGCAATACCTTGAATTGGGCGCAATAATTGAGAGAAAATAATAATAAAGCCGACAAATTTTTCACCTGTTAATCCAGAATGTCCATCCAAAATCATACTTCCACCAAACCACACTAAACAAATCATGACAGCAGAACCCAACACTTCATTCAAGGGCGGAGATAAATCACGTTTTCTAAAGGCTTTCGTAATTAATTGCTGATGGCGAAGTGTTATCCTCTCGAAATTCTTTTGAACATAATTGATGGCGTTGAATGCTTTCACCACTTTAATTCCACCTAAAGTTTCATCGATTACAGAAAAAACCACTCCATTTTGTTCTTGACCAGCCTTTGCCGTTCGCTTTAAACTTTTACCAATCCGTGAAATCACAAACGCCGAAATGGGTAATAATATAAATGAAATGAGGGTTAATTTTGGACTGATGTACAGCAATCCAGCGATACTCGCAAACACCGCAAATGGTTCACGAAACACCAATTCCAACATACTCACTACGGCTATTTCGATTTCGCCAACATCACTGTTCATACGCGACATCAAATCACCTTTTCGTTCTTCCGTGTAATAGGACATGGGTAAACGCAAAGCCTTGGCGTATAATTTGTTTTTGATATCTCGCACAACCGCCATGCGCAATTGAGATTGATGCCAAATAGCACCGTAACGGAATAAACTCTTTAGAAAAAACGCAATAAAAACGGTGAAACACACAAAAAAGAGCGCATCTTTTGGATCTTTATTGACCATTTCTTGCATCTGAAATTGGTACCAATCAGAAACGTAATCAACGATGTGAAGAACGCCATCATAAACAGGTTTCTTAATAACTTCTTTTGCCTCCTCGGTTTTAAAGATCATTTGCAAAAACGGAATGAACAAGACCAGCGACACCAAATTGAAGATCACAAACAATAAGTTGAACACAATAGTCATAATCGCTTGCCAACGATACGAAAAAGTATAACGGTAAATTTCTAACAATGATTTCATGTAGCGCAAAGATACAATTATTGAAAGTTTGATGTTGAACATTCAATAATTGTTGATCAATCTACTTCACATTTACTTTTCACCAAAAAAACAGCAACACAGAGACAAGAGAATATGCTTATCTTTGCAGCATGAGTTCAATCAGACAAAGCAGAATTGAAGGCGTAATTCAAGAGGAATTATCGACCTTTTTTCAACGAAATGCACGTGAAATATGTTTAGGTGCAATGGTAAGTGTTACCACCGTTCGCGTAACATCCGATTTGTCCTTAGCACGTATTTATGTAAGCGTTTTTGCTGGCCCTGATAAAGCTGAGGTCCTTAAAAACATCCAGGAAAATGCACGTAAAATTAGAGGAGAAGTTGGTAAACGCTTGAAAAACATGCACCGCATTCCAGAATTAATTTTCGCTATCGACGATTCATTGGATTATGCAGAAACCATCAATAATTTATTGAAGTAACCATCAACGTTCCCTTTTACATAGCTCGCAGGTACCTGCGTCATACCAGAAAGCAACGCAATTTGGTGCACTTGATCACCCGTATTTCTGTGATTGGAATTGCTATTACAACTGCGGCTTTGGTGATCCTTATCTCTGCATTTAATGGTATTGAAGGCATGGTGGAGCGACTTTACAGTGCGTATGATGCTCCCATTATTATTCGTTCTAATGAAGGGAAAACATTCAAAGAATCAACAGTTGATCTTAAAAAAATTGCGCAAGTTGATGGTGTTTTGCGGGTTAGTAGAGCGATCGAAGAAACGGTCATTTTAAAACACGAGAAAAAATGGGTGAATGCCCAACTCATCGGAATTGATGCTTCTTATCTCAAAACCTGTGAAATCGAACAACACATTGTTGACGGTTATCCTAGTTTGGAAGAAAATGGTAAACCAACCGCAATTATTGGGGCAACATTACTTGATAAATTGGATGGATACATTTCCGAATTAGATGGTTTCGAACAACTTGTTGTCTACACACCACTGCGAGACGCTTCTATTTCCAAACGCAAAAGCCCATTCAAGACTACCAATCTTCGGGTTGTTTGTCGCATGAATTATAACCGAGAAGTGAATGCTCAGTTTGTAATGGTTCCACTTTCTTTTGCACAAGATCAATTAAACTACGATCACGAAATAACAGCATTGTATCTAGGACTGAAAAAAGGCGAAGACGCATTCGAAGTAAAGGAACGCCTCCAAACCTTGCTTGGTAAACAATTCGTCGTAAAAACAGCAGCTGAAAAAAATGAATTAATTTTCAAAACCAGTCAATCTGAAAAACGAATTGTCATTATCATCTTGGTATTTGTATTCATCTTGGCGGCCTTCAACCTCATCGCTTCCTTAACCATGTTGTTTATTGAGAAAAAAGACAATGTGCGCACGATGATCCATTTTGGTGCGAATCAATCGTTTATTTTCCGCATCTTTTTCTTTGAAGGCTTGCTCATTGCTGGAAAAGGTATTGTAATTGGAATCATATTGGGTGCAGGAGTTTGTTTGGCTCAATTCTATGGAGCGTTTTTGGAGATGCCTAATTCTGGTGGTGAAGCTTTTCCAATCAATTTTACGGTTCAAGATGGGTTACTGATCATCGGACTTGTGAGTTCTCTCAGTATGATTACTTCTTTCCTACCCGTATATTATTTGGTGAGACGCGCAATGAATTAATCATAAGACCGTTGCAAAATTCCTTCAAAAATTCAACATCCTTATTTACAGGTGTAAACCGCGGTGTTAAATTTTAATCGCGCCTCGATTCTTCTTTCGGGTTAAAACCTTTCAAACCAATAATCGTAATATCATCCGTTTGTTCTTGCGTTTCTGACCAGTTTCGCCAAGCATTCTCAAAGTATTTCTTTTGCAACGGCATGGATTCGATGCAAATCTTTTCAAGCAATTCTAAGATGCGTTTAAAGCCGAACTTTTTATTGCGAATACTGCCAAATTGTTTTTGATACCCATCCGTCAGTAAATAAAAACGATCTGTGGAATCAAAATAAATTTCGTGTTTTGTGTACAAGGCATGTTCTACATCGGTATCATTTTGAATTTTTGTTGAACGGTGTAAGATCAATTCATCTTCTTTTTGATGCACCATTGAAACCCCACTACTTGCATAGGTCAATACATCTTTTTCAAACACACAAACAAGCGTTTCCATGCTATCAAACATGACGCTCCCTTCGTTTTGGCGCAAAATCAATTCCAATTCTCGATTCAATTGATTGAGAATCACGTCAGGTTCAAATTGTTTACGTTCTCGCACAATTTGATTCAATAAGTTAATACCTAAAATGGTAATAAAGGCACCAGGAACGCCATGACCAGTACAATCAGCCAATACAACAATGAGTTTATTGTCCATCTCTTCAACCCAATAAAAATCACCACTGACTATGTCTTTTGGTTTAAAGAGTACGAACGATTGTTCAAAATGAACATTCAACATACGTGGGTCTGGCAATAAATTAAATTGAATGCGTTTTGCCGAATTAATACTCGCAGTAATGTCTTTATTTTGTTGCTCAATCAACAAATCATTGGCACGTTTTTCTGTGATATCACGCGCCAAAGCGATAAATCCAGAGACACGTTTGCGCGATCCTGGCTCGTATACCATCGTCACATTTTGACCAACCCAAAAAATGCGACCGTCGCGTGACTTGATGGGGAATTCGACATACGTATGATGCAATCTATTCTGGAATTGATCCGTATAAAATTGTACAACACGATCTTTGTGATCAGGTGCAATCAATAAAATGGAATTTTTGCCAATAATTGTATCATGTCTGAAACCAAATAACTGCACACAACGTTCATTCGCAAAGATGAAATTACCGTCAATATCCGTTTGATAAATCATATCTTGGGCATTTTCAACCAATGATTGATAATTCGTTGTGAGGGTCAACTTATCTGTGACATCTTGCCCCATAATCACTTTAACCGCATCATTGAAATACTTACACGACCATTCAATCCAGATGACATTGTTGTTTTTGTCATACATGGGAATTAAGAAAATTCGGCCATCCTCAAATTCATTGGTCAAACTAATTTCACGCATTTCTGACGCAGCCACAAACGGGTTTAATATGCTTACTTGTTTACCCACAACCGCAGTAAAATCGAGGGCAAAAAAGTCAGTAATATTCTCGCTACAATAAGTGATTATCCCTTTTTGATTAAAAGAAATGGCCATCACATTCCCTTTATTAATCACACCACTTACAAAAATGAGTTTCTCTAGGGAATTGTTTCGCAAATACGTTACCATAATTGCAATTCCACCAGAAACCATAATGGCAGCGATGAATAGAATTTCATTGTAAATAACATCTTCTACCCAAATTAGAAGTGTTGCAGCAATGAATAATTGTAAAAAAGTAATGATGATGACCCAGCGAATTCGCGTAACCACAAATGGAATAACGCTTGTTGCCATTGTAATGGAAAAAACTGGAAATGGGTGAATGTTTGTCGTATAGATTAAGTAATAATTCTCAACCATCAAAGCTCCATACGTCAGATAAAATAGGGCTGTCAATATTTTTTGACTTCCCATTACAGTTGTATAATAACGACTTAACAGGTAAAAACCCAACATGATTCCTGAAAAAACCAAATTGACCACATTCATTTCTCCGAAAGTTGCATCAACAGATTGGGCAACGATCAACATAGAAGCATTGATTACAAGACCAAACAAGATCAATTTCGGAATCATTCGTACATCGATGGAAACATCTTTTGTATCAAAAATATTATTCGACAAATAAGACTTCGACCATTCTAAGTAAGCAATATTGATAATTCCTAAAACAATGACTAGAAAAACAATGAACCATTTTGTGCGCCAGATGGGCAATTCGATTACAATTGTGTGCGTGGCGGTACTTGAAATTGATATACCATCATACGATGCGCGCACTTCCAATTCATAAGTTCCATTTGGTAAATTTGCGAGCTCAATTTGGTTTTCAAATGAGAAATCAGACCATTTATCTTTAAACCCTTTTACCCGATAAGAATAGAGTATCGCATTTGACTTTGCCAATAAACATCGAAAGGTAAAGGATGAATTATCGGAATATTTTTGAAGAACCCCATTTGCATTTTCTTTACCCAATAAAATAATAGGTTTTGGAGGTAAAGGATACGCACGAAAAACTTCTGTATTGATTAAAAACAAACCTTCTATCGTTCCAACATATCCATAGTTTCCAAATTGAAACTGTGAACGCATGTGGGTTTCATAACCTCCAAATCCTTCTTTTGACGAATAATTCGTTTGATGCACCACATTTCCATATTTATCAACTGTGATGATGTTAATTCCTTTATTGGTACCCGCAATCAAGTTGCCATAATCATCCGAAGTTAACGTATAAAATAAGGTTGATGGTAGTTTAGAAGGATCATCAATTTGGATAAAATCACCCCGACTTGTTATTCCAGCCAGTCCTTTGTCCATCGAAAACCAACAGGTTCCAAATTTATCTTTTGTGGAGACACCAGAATAGGAACCAAGTGAAGAAAATTGATCGATACGTCGCATCTTTTCACTTTTCTTCTCAAATGCATAGATGCCATCATTGGTCCCAAAATAGACAGTTGTATTATCAAAATTGTTCTGTGCTGTATAGAAATGATCCGGATAATTGGTTGTCAATTTTACGTATAGCTGTGTTTGTTTCGACGTTGGATTATAACGGACTAGCCCCTCTCCTCTCGGTGAATACCAAAAGCTGGATCCGTCCCAATGAATTAATGAAATTTCCTTGCCCTTTTGATGTGGAAATGATGTTGGAACTACTCCAAAATTCTTAACCTGCAAAACCCCTTGATCAGTTGCAATAAAAACGCCCTGATTAGATTCTGATACCTGATAACCTCGATAATTATAGGACTGAAGTGCGTTGTTTGAATAGATATTTCCAACTTTTAGAATCCCGTTCATGTTCCCCAATATCAAAACGTTCGATGTTGTTCTATGAACTAAACAAATGGTGTTATCAGCATAAATTTGATTTAATTCTACTTTTGTAAAGGGCTCTAGTGATACCTTAAACAATCCTTGCATACAATTCATCCACAAGTCATCATTCTGATCAATTGTAAGCGCTTCAATAGAGGAGATAGCACCAGAGTAATTCAAAATGATGTACTTTAGCGATTCATTTTTTAATTGATAAATCCGAGATTTTTCAGTGTATAAATAGGCTTTGTTTTGACGTTCACACACCTTAACAACACGATCACCTTCTTCAAAAGTTACCTTAAATGGAGTCATTGCTCTTCGACCAGAAAAGATCTTACAATCATTTGTAATAACGAGTTCTAATTGTTCTTTTACATCTCCCGAGTAAAGAACTAACCGATTCGTAGAAAAAGTTCCAAATACAGGTTTAAAGGAAGTATTCGCAAACTTGCTAAACCATGATTCCAATGGAATAATTTTATTTTCTCGAATGATGAAATTTCCACAATTCGTGAAAACCAATACTGCTTGAGGTATTTTTAGTACTTGTTGAATCGTTAGTGATCCATTTGGACGTAAAGAATAGCGGCGAATGAGTCGACCCTTTTGGCTCAAGATGTTAATTGAATTATTACATACCAAGACCAATGAGGTATCAACCATTGATACATAACGACTCTCACCATCATATCGGGAAGGCTTGTAAATCAGGTTATAATCGTCCTTTACAAAGCTAAATACACCGTCATACAAGGAAGAAAAAAACAAAGTGCCATCTGGTTTTGTGTAGATGGATGATACATGGTATTGAAAACTTTTACCTGCTGGACCAACTTCATGAAAATGCAAACCATCGAAACGCATTAAACCAGCACCATCCGTTCCAACCCATAAGTAGCCTTTACCATCTTGCGCAGAAGACAAGGTTGACTCCATACTCAAGCCATCTCGATGATTATAATTTCGAAACGTATAAAGTTGAGCACTTGTCACAAAATGAAAAGCACACAAGAAAGTAATGAATGTGAATCGAAATGGGCTCAATTAATTAATTTAATTTACCAAGGTAACAAATTTAATAAAGAAAGAGTCAACCAAATAACCTGAATTCGACATTAAATTTATTATTCAGAACAGAATGCTTTCAATATAAATGCGATGCACTTTATTCAAAAAAAATTAGGCAATCACTTTTAGGGTTTCGCTGACTTTTCGTCCAACGGCTTTTACTTGATCCAATTCCGCTCCATAAATTGTTACATGCCCCATTTTACGTAGCGGTTTGGTGAAATGTTTACCGTATAAATGTACTTTCACTCCACTCCATTGCATCACTTCATTCAATCCACTATATTGGGCTATTCCTTCGTACCCAGGTTCACCCAAGAGATTAATCATCACACCTGGAGAAACCAAAGCAGTGTTTCCTAAGGGCGCATTGAGGATACTTCTCATGTGTTGTTCAAACTGCGATGTCAAGGCGCATTCAATTGTATGATGACCACTATTATGTGGGCGAGGTGCTATTTCATTGACCAATAATGCGCCATCATTGGTAAGGAATAACTCAACTGCCAATAAACCGACCATTTCTAATTTATCGATGATTTCAACCGCCAGTTGCGTTGCCTTTTGTTCTATTTCAGGCGAAACTTCTGCTGGGGAAAATAAAAATTCTACTAGGTTTGCTGTTGGACTAAATTCACATTCAACAGTTGGGTAAACAGCAGTTTGCCCAGCTTCATTTCGTGCAACGATTACTGAAAGTTCTTTCGAAAAAGGAACCATTTCTTCAACAATACAAGGAGCATCAAAACAGGTTTCTAAATCAGATTCAGAACGTATAATTTGAACGCCTTTTCCATCATATCCACCTTTTCTTAACTTCAGAACAAAGGGCATGGCAGGTAATTCATTTACTAAAGCTTCTTTCGATTCAACCAATCTGAATGGAGCAGTTGGAATGTGATGTTCCGAATAAAATTGTTTCTGTAATCCTTTATCTTGTACAATCGCTAAAACACGTGGTTGAGGAAAAACACGGACACCTTGTTTCTCTAATTCAAGCAGCGCAAGAACATTAACGTGCTCAATTTCTACCGTTAGCACATTTTTATCTTGTCCAAATTGCATTACTTGATCATAATCTGTTAGTTGACCAACTGTAAAGCTACTTGCAATTGTTTTACAGGGAGCATCTTTATCAGGATCCATACAGTGAACGTGTACATCATAGTTGAGCGCTTCTTGAATAAACATTCTACCCAATTGACCACCGCCCAACATACCTAATTTAAAGGCGTTTCCATTCCATTGTTTTGTCATGGCGCAAAGATAATCATTCAACAAAAAGAATGAAGATTGGGGGATGAAAATAGCGATAACGCGAAAACATCGTCTTGTATTCTATTCCTTTAATTCCTCGATGAGGGTTCGATGCTCTTTAGAAATTAAATTACTTTTAACGTGAATTCGACATTGTTTAGAAAAATTACTATTAATGACCAATAAACTTGTAACGTACTTTTCAAAAATCACCCATCTTTCGGCAGAAGAAAAAAATGCGTTGGCTGAAAGTGCCATTCCACTGTTTTTTAAAAAGGGAACTGTATTGTTGAAAGAAGGTCAAGCATCTGTCAAGAGCTATTTTATTTTTGAAGGTTGTATTCGTGAATTTATTGTCACGGATGGGGAGGAAAAAACAATGAATTTTTTCACCGAAGATCAATGGGTTATCTCACTCAATAATTTCACTTCGGAAAATTCGAACCTTCGCAATTGGATTTGTGCGGAAGACACATGGGCAATTGAGGGAAATGAAGAGCAAGCGCAGGAATTATTCAAACAATTCCCACGCTTTGAAACCATCTCTCGTATTGTCATGGAAACCGTTTTTTCAGAGCATATTGCATTAATGACTTCCTATTTCACCGATTCTCCTGAACAACGTTACCTCAAATTATTAAAGTCGAGACCTGATATTTTCCAACGTGTGCCACAATACCAAATTGCCAGTTACATTGGTGTGAAACCAGAATCATTGAGCCGAATTAGAAAACGTATTACCTTGGGATAAGTCAAGGTTAAACTGTAATCGGTTGAAAGGGTTCTTTAAATCCTTTTACAATTAACCAGATGCTTAAGGTAATTTCAAATAATCCACCAGGCATAGACAACAACACGCCTATTTTTATTCCAAAGAGTTCGGCAAATGTTCCTGCAATAAAAATAACGTAACCGATCAGTCCCCAAATGACGAACACTCGAGGAATACGGTTCAATTTCCCCATTAAATAACAAAAGAGTAATCCACCAATTCCCCAGATTGCCATTCCAATTTGATAGGATAAAAAATTCGCCTTTTTAAGCAATCCAGCAATGGTTTCATAACTGGAAGCGTTAACATCGTCTGCTTTAAAATAGGATTCACTTAACGGAAGGAGTAATTGCAAGAAAATAGCACCAATCAATAATAAAAGAGTGGATATGATCGCTGCGCTTAAATAGCCATGAGCCAACACTTGATTGGATTGTTTGAGTAATGGAACAACTGTAACCGCTAGTCCAAGATTGACAATGGTGTGCACAACTGCCATTAAAATACCACCGACAATAAAAATCGATTGATTTTCAAGAATTGATGATAAACTATTAGGGACATTGGTAATAGATTCCACCATTCCGAAACCAATTCCGTAAGCGAGAAATGCGATTAGAAAAAAACTACCAAAAATGCGCCCTGTTGTTTTGTTTGACTTCATTGCAAATGATTTTAGAATTAATACAGGACAAAGGTCGAGATCAAAATTCCTCCTTTCATTGACTTGGGTTAAGAAAAAAAAGAAGGTTCCATCATTGAATCGTAGAATTTCCTAGAAACAAATTCTAAAAAGTCGAAAAAATGAAAAGTTGAATGTAAAAAGTGATTTCTATGTTTTCTCTGTGTCCTAATGCAGTGAGCGCTCCACCGCGGCGCACAAGCTTGGCGGTTGGTTGTCAGATCATTTGATTAAAAATTCCATTTCATATTTCGATCATCTAAGACTGCGAAGGAAATTTTATAGGACATAGTTGGTTTGATGTTATTTCCATCTGAAGCGACGGCATAAATTCCAATACGCAAGCGCCGTTTAGAAAACTTAAAACTGCGTTCCAAACCACCAAAGATCTCATAGTGCTGCCAATCGTATTCTGCGACATACAATGCTCCAGCTCCAAACACCATTCCGATTCCTGTTTTCTTCATGAAGGGAATTTTATTGATGATCGCACTGTTATCGTGGTGCACAAAATGCGCTTCGATGTAATATTCTTTAGAAGGCAATGAAGCATTTTGATCTTGAAAGGAGTACAATGGATTGGAAAACCACAAAGGTGTGCTCCGGCGTTGGTACTTGAAATCGGCGTCTTTTAGGTTTTTGGAACTCAAGAATTTTCCGATTTTTATATGATAATTGGAGGTTCCAATAGTTCCCAATTGAAAACTTTGGTAGATTCCCCCAACCACGTATTCGTGGTCTACATCACTTCCAAATAACTTGGGAATTCCTCGTTGGTAATAAGCATAAATCGTTGGCCATTTGGAACCCAATACCACTTTTCGATACGGTTCACGCATATATTTTTGCCAAGGTGTGTAACTCACGGTTATTTCACCTAATAATGCTTGATAGCCTTCAAATTCTTGAAATTCGTCATTGGGAATCAGACTATCGAATACTGAAACATTATCGTATTTAGACAAGGATCTACGTTCTGCAAACTCCGTTTCGATATTGACGTAGAAACCATTGAAATATTCGTAATTGTGCCTTAAACGCAAACTGGTTTTCTCGATAAAATTACTGCGTTTATAGACTTGGGTAATGGCATCAAACGGTACAATGGCATCAAATTCATTGGAGAAAACGAACCCGACATCTCCCAAATGAAAAGGATCGTATCTGTACCGCCATTGAGTTGAGCCTTTCGGATCACCATTGAGAATTCCAATGGAGAATTCAGTGTAGCCATCAATGGTGCGCTGGTCTTCCCATTTTTTAAAGTAGTTGAACCCTGGAGCTACACGTGGTCCAGCTGGATAAAGCGGTCGAGCAGTTGCCGCAATGGAATTAATACTCCATTGTACTTTTTCTGCACGGTTGCGGTGTTCTACGCCAAACCAAAGGACTTTCCATATCGTGATTTTATTGAAAATCTTATCAATGGAATCCAAGTATTCTTTTCGATTAAACGCATCATGCAAACTGTCTTTGACAATGATGTACCGTTTTTCTTCATCAGTGAGTTGAATGGCGCGTTCTTCTTTCCAATAAAGTGAATCACGTTCATACGCTTCTTTGGTTGTAACAGCTACTTCACTGTTAAAGAACTTGAGCGCGTAAGCAGGATTAAAATTGTACTCGCTGAATTGAGCAATCGTAGTACACGTTGAGGTTTGATCTTTGTATTTTACGCCGTAGGTAAGTATTTGCTCACGCAGCACACACATGGTATCACCAGGATGATCGAATACTTGAGAAATGGTGAAATAATCGTAATTGAGTAAGTTCCCTTTCTCCATCGTCAATTCGAGCTTTTGCACCAACCACAAGGAATCAATAATATAGATGTACCCAGAGAGCGTAGAGGTGGAACTTGAACGAGGAATGATCTTGATTTTGTGAATTTTTTGACCATTTTCTTCGTATTGGTCTTCTAAACGGTATTTGTAAGACAAGATCCCGGGGCCTGAAATAGGACTACTCACTGGCGAGGCGTGTACATCACTCAAGTGCAATAAATTCTCAAAGAAATTAAAATTAGATTTTACAGTTGTGGTATAGTACAATAACCGATCATCACCACGTTTGGTATATGCATTGCGAATTTCCTTGACTTTATTTTTTGGCGCGTAATAGCGCGTAATTTGTATTTCAGCTAGGTTCATATTACCTGCCAACTGTTGTGTTTTTCGCCTTTCTTCTTCGAAAGGGTCTTCTACCTCGTTTTTCTTTGGTTCGGAATTCTTTGATTCTTTTTGCTTACGTTCAATTTTTTCCGTTGCCTTGATGTACACTTCTGTTGAATGTGGATAATTCCATTGATTCATTTGATCGCGTTTCCGCACCACATTGAGCATGATTTCCCGACCTGGATTACCCTTTTTCGCTACAATTTCAACATCCTCAATGTCTTTAATTTTGGTGGGGAACAATTGAATATCACGCCGAACATCTCCCATCTGAATCGTGATATATGCTTCACGATCATCGTAACCCGTTGCATTAAAAATCATGTAGTACTCTCCAGGATATAACTGTAGCGTATACGATCCGTTGATATCTGTTTGTGTGCGTAATTCGGCAGTGTTTTTCACATACACGTTCGCGAAAGGAATTGGAAGATTGGATTCATCCGTGACAATCCCAGTGAGTTTGCGTTGAGCAATCCCATTAGAGGCAAAGAGTAACAGAAAAAAAACAAGCAGCAAGTCCTTCATAGTAGACTATAATGTAACAATCAGTAAAAGTAACACCCGATTCAGTTCTTATTTTAACTGAGGATGAAAGTTAGTGTATTAATATGCAGTTTCGTTCTAAATAGTGTTAAAACAACCACTGGTACAATGAAGTTCACTAAACAATGGATAAATGGCGAATTAATTGGATGCTTGTTTGTTTTGTTCTTGCTTTTGTTGCTCTTCCATCCAAGCTACATGCTTTTCCATCCGTTTACGCATCCAACGACGTAATAGATAGGTTCCGAAAGCAAAGAATGTAAGTCCATAATAATACATCCAACGATCAAACCCTTCTTTAATTCCCATAATGGTGACTACCAAAAGTATTAAGATACCAACAGTCAACCAGAACCACTCCATTATTTTATTATATGTTTTCATCGTTTATTATTTATCGTTAATATCAACTTTCCCAAGCGGTTTTAAAAACACATACTTGGAAAAATCCTGTTTAGTTCGCACACCACTGCCGTATAAAAGTGATTTTGGGGTGCGAATCATGACCATTTTATCGGTGAAAATTGTACTGTCTGACCGATTCCAATACAAGGCTTCTGTTTCCATTCGTTGATTCTTTTCAGGATTAAACAATTGCACAGAATCTCTTACCATCATCGTTCCCTTTTCCTCATCAATTTCGCCATAAAGTGCCGTGAGAATGGAGGCCAACGATCCATTTTCATTGTAGAATTCGACCTTTACACCGTCTTTGAATTTGATGATTGGATTGGGCTTAGAGAATGATTCCGCAATTTTAGCGTACAGGCGCACTTTCGCATAACCAGAATCAGTATAAGTCATGTACAATTCGGTTGTTTTTTCATCCGGATCGTTCGGTTTGTAGGTAATCTTCTTGATGGATTCCAAATCATTTACGCACGAAACAAACATTCCTGCTATCACTAAGAAAGCAGGAATGAATAAAAAGCGTAGTATCTGAATCCGTTGTATCATCGAATGATTAATCTAACTTATACTTTTTGAACCATTTATCGTAGCTCGCTGGTGCCAAGATAACACCAAAGTTGAAGCCAATGAATTGTTCTTGCAAACCTGAAGGCTCATTGTTTCCACGTTGTCCATATTGAACACTGAAATTAAACGTCGAATTTGTTTTTTGACTTGCGATGGGTAAGCCGAAGCCAAATGAAACACCGAATTCCTTCAATTGTTTCCCACTTTCTAAATTCGGAAGCGATCCAAAATAAGTTCCTGCACGGTAACGAACACGGTTAAAATACGAAGTACCAATTGATTTTGCGTAACTCTCATAATTGGGCGTGTATTGCATTCCGAAAGAGAACCGTTGTGAGTTCGCTAAGGAAAAATCAAAGTCTTCAGTACTAAATTGTGTCTGATAATCACTCCAACGTGTGGAGGAGTAATCTGCGTAAATATTGATTTGATACACATTTTTACGACTATACTTTGTTGTAACGCGTGGACGGAAGGAGTAATTTAATCCAATTGAATAACTTGCCGGATACACAATAGAACCTTTGTCGTTGGTATTACTAGAAAGTGTATCATAAACATTCGGATTAGAAATGTCTGTTGACGTATAGTGGAAATAATCACGGTGTGCACTTAATTTTTGTTCGGGTGTAAACACAGCTGCCAATCGTAGGTATTGATTTTTCATGGTGTCCAACATGATCGCGTAATTCATTCCAACACTTAATTGCCCCCCGTGTAAACGATAGGTTAATTGATCGAGACCACCAATTGGTTCATAGGCAATAAACGAAACTTGACGTTCATCCGTTACTGAACCGAAAATATAAGAATAGTTGAGTCCAACACTTGCTTGATGACGTTTAATATCGAGGAATTTATAGGCTAAACCACCCAATATTTGTTGAGTTGTTCCATTTCCTTTGTAGATATTGCGGACTGTATCAGTTCCAACAAGTTCTTTTTGTTCGATGGAATATCCTTTGCGACTAAATGGTTGTAAACCGATTGCCATTCCGAATCGTTTCCCAAAAGGCAAAACCATGGTGATTTGATTGAGCCCAATCGTTTGACCATTATACGTATTTGAACCAGTTGTGTAACGCGAAAAACGGCTCGACATTCCAATAGCAAATAAAGGTTGTCCTTTCGCTAAGGCAGTATAACTCGATGGATTGTAGATGTTAACTGTAGCACTATCCATGATTGCGGTACGGCAATTTCCGTAGGCACCAAATTGTGAATCTTCCAATCCACCTGCTTCACCAATTCCTTGTGTGCTAAAAGGAGATGTTGAATATTTTTGTGCATAACCAACACCAGCAAAGCCGATAGAAAGAACGAGACAAAGCTTATATATCATAATGTGCCAATGTTAATTGCAAACCTTTCAGTGTTAAATTTTCGTCGGCAAAGATGCCATTTATAACTTCCATATCAAAATGCTTTGCCCCACCACCTGTTAGAAAAATTGTTAATTCTGGAAATTGTTCCCGATAATGGTCAATAAAACCAATCATCTCGTGTCTCATTCCGTGCATTACTCCACTTCTCATGGCATCACGCGTGTTTTTTCCTAATTCGTTTGGTACTAGAACATCTTCAATTAACGGTAATTTTCCAGTAAACGTATGCATGGCTCGAAATCGCAATTCAATTCCAGGACTAATTGCACCACCTTGATACGTTCCATCGCTTGTTACAAAATCGTATTTGACACAGGTTCCAACATCAATGACCAAACAGGTGTTTTGTGCAATCTGATACGCAGCAATGGCATTACAAAGTCGATCCACACCTAGTGTTTCAGGTGTTTCATAAGCCATTTTGATGGGCAAACTGCTCATTGTTTTAAACAAAACCGACTTTGGAAGCAACTGTTTGATCCATTTTGTATCCTTATCTGCTCTCACTGAAGCAATAATTGCAGGAAGAAAATCGTGTTGTTGTAAGAAGACTTTTAACTCAGATAATTGATTGGAATCAAAACTGCGAACTTCCTCCAAATCAGAATACTGAAAGACACCAACCTTAATTCGGGTGTTTCCAGCATCTATCACGAGCGATTGTTCTTGGGGCTTCATGCAGACAAAGATACACCGCATTCTGAAAAAAGTTAAAGTTTTTTTAGGCAGATTAAATACTATTACTATCTTTGCCCCCACAATAAAGGCAGGTGATGTAGCTCAGTCGGTAGAGCAAAGGACTGAAAATCCTTGTGTCGGGGGTTCGATTCCCTCCATCACCACACCCACAGAAGCAGAGAAAAGCCATCCCAAAAGGGTGGCTTTTTCGCTTCGTGGTATGTGTAGTGATGGTCCTTAGCGATGGAGGAACGACATCTGCTTCGGATAAAATCCGAACCGCTAACGGGATTTTCCATATCAAATCTAATCCATATCCGATCAAAAATTTATAGATTTCTGTTTGGTTTCGGATAAATTCCTTAGCTTAAAGTATGATACAACCATTACCCTATTGCACGTATATTCTTTTTAGTGAGCAAGATCGAATGCTTTATGTCGGCTATTCATCCAATCTTGCAAACAGATTAATCAAACACAATTCCGGAGGAGTAAAAAGTACAGCTAATCGAAGACCTCTAAAACTGATCTTTTGCGAATTCTATTTGTTTAAGGAGGATGCTCGAAAACGCGAAATGTATTTCAAAACAACAGCAGGAAAGAAAGCGTTGAAGTATATGCTAAGATCCACGCTGTTTACATTGGGGTATGCCGAGAAAGTGTCGTTTATTTTTGAGGAGGATGACAACCCCAAATCTTCCACTACCAAAGATTTCATTTAGTTACCTTAAATTTCGAGCGGTTCGATTTTCTTTTGCTCCTAAAGATTTTGAATTTCAGTTTTTTTGGTTGTTTAAAAAGAATCCAACATTGCGTACACAAAAAAACGCCGCACTTTTGGTACGGCGTTCATGAGTATGTTAAACGCTTATTCTTTCGTAATAATATTGCCAGACATGGTTACTGCGCCGTTGCGCGAAAACGCACGTCCGTCCAAAGTTGCTCCTGTGTTAAAGGAAATCGATTGAAGTGCAATGATTGTTCCTTTGAATGCCGAAGTGGTCCCAAACGTAGCAGAACTTCCTACCTGCCAGAAAATATTGGAAGCTTGTGCCCCGCCTGCAAGGATAACTTGTCTACCAGAAGTTGCAGTGAATGCCGAAGCAATTTGAATTATGAAAACGGCATTCGGATTACCCAATGCATCGAAAGTCACATCTCCAGAAGAAAGTGCCAGCGAAGACGTAGACTTGTAAAGTCCAGGCGTTAGTGTTAGTCCACCGATATTTCCTGAAAGTGTTACGATATCTGTTGCCGTTCGGTCTTTGGCATCATCGTAAGCTGTTACAATATCCAATTTAGACTGGTTGGCAACTGTGTCGTTGATGTGAAGTATTCCGTTCAGTATTCCTGGAGGAAATCCTCCTACCGAAGTTCCAGGGCTCAGTCCCATATCGCCAGTAATGACAGTTGCTCCGGTATTGGTAATTCCCGATCCTGAAAGGATTGCGAAATTATCTGCAACTCCAAGTGGAATATCGGCCTGTATGGTAGTTTGTAACGGGATGTCTGTAAGAGTTCCAGGGGTTGAAGGTTTATCGTCTTTCTTACAAGCAGCGATAAATAACACAAAAGCAATTGCAAATGCGGGTAGTAATTTATTGATAAACATAATGTATTTTGATCTGTGAAAGAATTTCCACAACATAGTAAACATACGTTTTTTAACTCAAGGTCTGACAGAACGTTTGCAACTGAAGGTGTATATTGTGCTTTATTGTGAGTTTTCTCACCCAATAACCCTCACAGGGTTAATCAGAAAAGATCGATGGATAACTGTTAGCTGTAGCCCGATTCATGTAACGCTTTTTCTTTTTTTCCTCAATTCTCTCCCTCCTACTCATTCTTTTCAAGAGCGAGAAACAGAAAGAAAATGAGAAAAATCGAACTCCTCTTACTAATCTTTAACAACAATCGTTTCGTTCGCATAAATCCTATTCATACCTCGAATCTGAGCATGATATGTTCCTGAAGCTAGATGATTCAAATCAATGCTGTGTTGTGTTCCAGCATGTGTTGACTCAGAATAGACGGTTTTCCCTGTTGCATCCAATAAAACAATTGAAAACACATCTGTAACCGTTGTTTCGAAGGAATAATTCAATAGTTGAGTTGCTGGATTTGGAAAGAAACTGGTGTGCATTTGAACAAGTTCGTTTATCCCTGCGATGTTTTCTTCCACACGCAGTTGATCGATGTATAGAACTCCCAATTGTGGATTCTCACTTACTGCATCCCACGCATAACCCATTCCAGAAGAAAAGCAAATAACAATGGAATCAGGCATAACTCCAGGCTGGAAGTCATTGACAACAATTGTGAACGGCGTATACTCAGTTGTAGGATTAAACTCCAATTCGCCCCTTCCAACTTCTTCGGAAATGCCTAGTTGTGAATTGAATTTTTTGAGAATCACAAAACCTTTGGCGATGTCAGTTGATTCAGGGCTTGGGAATTTAAAAAAGCCAGTTATCGAAGCAGGTTTGAAATTCACTGCTGCACCTGAACCTGTAAAATCAGGATCCTCAGCCCAGTAATTAAAATGATTGAGATCAAATCCACCATAAATCATAAAACCACTCATGATTCCGCAAGCAAGCATAGGTTCTACAGTCGCCGCATAGTTACCAGAATAACTATCATTTGTTCGATTACCGCCTTGCCATTGATCTGGTTCATAAATCGGTTCACCGTTCCAAAGCGTATCTGTAAACGTCCAGTTTTCGAAACTAGGATTTTGAATGAGTTGCGCTTGTGTTGAGAACCAAGCTCCGTTTAACACAATCACTAATGAGAATAAATGTTTCATATCGATCTATTTTATGAATCAAAGTTAAATCAACCAAGTGAAGTACACCATGTACATAACAGCTAATAGAATGTACTTTTAATTAGAGATTATTGTTAGTTTGGATGTTTCAGTCTATTTTCAACAAACACCTATTCACTTGCAATTAAGTTTAGTACATTTAGTTCTATCGATTTAAAAACAAATAACAAAAACATGAAATTAGGCGCATTTTCAATTAGTCTTAGTGTCAAAGACATTCACGTTTCTAAAGCATTTTATGAAAACCTTGGCTTTACCGTTTTAGCTGGTGGATTGGATAAAAAATACCTCATCATGAAAAATGAGCATGCACTCATAGGATTGTTTCAAGGCATGTTTGAAGGGAATGTTTTGACCTTTAATCCAGGTTGGGATGAAAATGGTGCGAACCTTGAACAGTTTGATGATATTAGAACCATTCAGCAGGAATTGAAGGATAAAGGAATCCAATTAATGACAGAAGCAGATGAAAACACTGTTGGACCAGCTAGTTTGATGGTGACTGACCCAGATGGAAATATCATCTTGATGGATCAACATCGATAAATTATCTTTTTAGTAGAAACGAAGAGACAAACCTGCTGAAACAAGCGGGTGACCAACACCTACCCATCAACCCTTCAAGACCAAATTTCACCTACCTTTACTCCTTCAAAAACAGCATCAACCAATGGAAATAGGAATCGATAGTTTTGCAGCAGCACCCGTTCATGCGCAAATAAGCAATGCGCAAGCACTGAATGAATTGATCGAACGTATTGTATTTGCAGACAAAGTAGGTCTTGATGTATTTGGTATTGGGGAACATTATCGCAAAGAATTCTTGGATGCTGCACCTGCAATGATTCTAGCTGCGGCGGCTTCTCGAACAACTAACATTCGACTTACAAGTGCTGTTACGGTGCTGAGTGCTGCTGATCCTGTGCGCGTTTTTCAACAGTACGCCACCTTGGACTTGATTTCAAATGGCAGGGCTGAAATCGTGGTGGGACGTGGATCATTCATCGAATCATTTGCTTTATTTGGATTGAACTTAAATGACTACGATGCGCTTTTTGCTGAGAAATTGGACTTGCTTTTAAACATCCGAAAAAACGAAACGATCAACTGGTCTGGTCAATTTCGCCCGTCATTGAAAGATCAGCCGATCTACCCACGACCGCTTCAAGACAAGCTTCCAATTTGGCTTGGAGTTGGAGGAACACCCGCTTCTTTTATTCGGGCAGGGGAACTTGGATTGCCTTTAATGGTAGCAGTCATTGGCGGAGAAACCCATCGTTTCAGACCATTAATCGACCTCTACAGACAAGCTGGAAAGGATGCCGGTTATTCGGCAGATGAATTGAGCGTTGGACTTCATTCATTGGGTTATGTCGCAAAGACGGCTTCACAAGCTATTGACGATTATTATCCGGGTTATGCAGAACTATTTACACGGATTGGAAAAGAAAGAGGTTTCCCAGCTGTTACAAAGGAACGATTTGATGCGCAAAATGGCACGTTCGGAGCCTTACTTGTTGGAGATCCCGAAGAAGTAGCGGCTAAAATTCTCCGTCACAGCGAATCACTTGGCTGCATTTCTAGGTTTACATTTCAGATGGATGCGGGACTTTCTCATCAAAAGTTGATGGAATCGATTGAATTGATTGGAACACGTGTAATCCCTCTTGTGAAAGCGGCTGAAATTGCATTGAATCGGTAAGAATTACCTTTCAATCTTACTAAAAAACAAAAACAGGTTGTCTCAAAAGCTTCATCATTGAATCAGCCTTTGAGGTGGATTAAAAATTGATAAAATGCAAGGCGTTGAGGATGAGATACTGGGAGTTTACTCAAGTAAATGACCAACGTCGATTTCCGAAAATAACGCAGCAGTTTATTAATTTTTAGACACCTTCCATTTTCTATAAACTATGTTCTTGTTAGAAACGAAGCGACAAACCTGCTGAAACAAGCGGCCCACCAATACCAATTTCGGCATTCATTCCAATGTTTTGAGCGAAATAATAACGGATTCCAGCGCAAACGCGCATTGAAAAGGGCAGGAAAGTGAATCCACTAAAATCATTTTCGTCATTGTCAACTAAAACGCCATTTTCAAATGTTTTTCTGAAACGGTTATTTGTTCCAGCTCCAATTCCAAAATACGAATCTAGCATAGGATTGCTTACTTCAAAGTGGTAGTTAAAACGCAAATGTGCACGAACCCGCTGCATTTTGTATTCATTCTGTGTCTTCACAGCTGTCCACGTATCTGTAGTACCATTATAGGTTGAATCAATCTGATCGTAGGTCAAATCGTAGTTATTGTAGATAAAATCAAATCCAATTCCAAAACGATCAGCCAACATGTATTCAGCTCTCAATCCCATTGGACCAAGGCCTTTCGCTTTGAAGTTTGAATTACTTGTTGATTCAAAATTGCTGGCAAATGACTTCCCGAAATTGGGAGCACCATAATAAGGATCTATTACAATACTTCCTGCATAATTTGCTTGAGAAAATGCCGTATTTATTAGACTTGTAGCTACAACAACAAGTGTGAGTATAATCTGTTTCATGGAATGAATTTATTGGTAAACTTACTTTTTTTTGACAAATCAACAATTTTTATGCCCAAGTAATGTCTTATTCAACAAAAAAACCGACCAGTTTCCTGATCGGTTTTATATAAGATGTGTTCAGTATTAGAATTTGAACGACAAACCACCATTGATTAGACCACCTTGACCAAAACCAATAGCCAAGTTAGCACCGATATTATCTGTAAAGAAATAACGCATACCAACACCAATACGAGAAGCAACTGGAATTAATCCATCAATTGTTTCGTCTGTGTAATTCGGATCTGTTGACTCAAATGTGTAAGAACGGTTACCGTAACCAGCACCTACCATAAAATAAGCATCTAAGTTGTCATTGCTTTCCAAAAAGTGGTAGTTAAATGTTACCATTGCACCAATTTTCTGCGTTTTGAAATCGTAATCGTACGTTTTACCATCAGACGTATTTAATTCACTGAATGTCACTTTTGTGTTGTTAAATCCTAAATCTAAACCAACACCAATTTTATCAGACACCATGTACTCACCTCTTAATCCAAGTGGTCCAAGGCTGCTAATTTTAACATCTTGCTCAGATCCTGAGTTTGCATAAGAGGTTTTAAATACTTTTCCATAAAAGTTAGGGAAACCATAGTAAACATCAATTAAGACATTTCCTTCTTCAACTGCTTGTGCGCTAACCGTGTTTGGTTGAGCAAACAATACCATTGTCAATAATGACGCTAGGGTAATACTTTTTTTAATCATAATTTAAATTTTTAGGGTAAAAATCAATTCGGGTCAAACTTAGTTAAAATATTGTAAATTTTAAACACAAATCGTCGCCTTACACCAATATTTGTGCCAAAAACGATAATATAGATTCTTTTTTTTCTGAAAGCTAAAAACGCTTCTTAAGTATTGAAAATGAGCTTTAAAGAAGAACAATTTTTACTTTTTAAACAAGAAGACCCCAATTACTTCTCAATAATCGGGGTCTGTTATTTTCAAGTAAATAAATCTTATGCTTCTTGTAATTTAATCAAATTCAAGGCTGAACCTGCTTTAAACCAATCAATTTGTTGCTCGTTATAGGTATGATTCAACAAGATGTTTTCTTTCGAACCATCTGCATGAGCAAGTTCCAGTGTTAATTGCTTCCCTGCTGAAAAATCAACCAAATCAATGAAGTTGAAGGTATCATCTTCTCTGATTTTATCGTAATCTGCTTCTGTTGCAAATGTCAAACCAAGCATTCCTTGTTTTTTCAAGTTCGTTTCATGGATGCGCGCAAATGATTTCACAATCACTGCACACACACCTAAATGACGTGGTTCCATTGCTGCGTGTTCACGAGAAGATCCTTCACCATAATTGTGATCGCCCACAACAATCGTTGGAATTCCTGCGGCTTTGTAAGCACGTTGCACAGTTGGAACTTCACCCGTTGCGCCTGTCATTTGATTCACCACTTCATTTGCTTTGCCATTGAATGCATTTTCAGCACCAATGAGCATGTTATTCGAAATGTTATCTAAGTGACCTCGGTAACGCAACCACGGACCTGCCATCGAAATGTGATCCGTTGTACATTTTCCTTTTGCTTTGATCAATAATTTCGCTCCCGTAATATTTTTACCATCCCAGAGTGGAAATGACTCCAACAATTGTAAACGAGAAGAGTCTGGTTTTACAACCACTTCTAATCCGCTTCCATCTTCAGCTGGTGCTTGATAACCCGCATCTTCAACCGCAAATCCTTTGGTTGGCAATTCATCACCTTTTGGAGGGTTAAATTTGATCTGCTCACCTTTATCATTTGTCAACGTATCTGTTAATGGATTGAATCCTAAATCACCCGCAATTGCTATAGCCGCTACAATTTCTGGAGATGAAACAAAAGCATGTGTATTTGGATTTCCGTCAGCACGCTTCGAAAAGTTACGGTTGAATGAATGGATGATGGTATTTTTCTCTTGTTTATCTGCACCATCACGATCCCATTGTCCGATACAAGGTCCGCAAGCATTCGTGAACACTTTTGTTCCCATTTTTTCAAATGTGGCAATAATTCCATCACGCTCGATGGTGTAACGCACTTGCTCAGACCCTGGATTGATTCCGAATTCTGCTTTTGGTTTTAACCCATGTTCAACCGCTTGTTCAACAATTGAAGCTGCGCGTGACATATCTTCGTACGAAGAGTTGGTACAGGAACCAATAAGTCCCCATTCCACTTTCATTGGCCAACCATTTGCGAGTGCTTCCGCTTTCAATTTAGAAATGGGTGTACCGCGATCGGGTGTGAATGGTCCATTGACATGTGGTTCTAATTCAGAAAGATTGATTTCAATTACTTGGTCGAAATACTGTTCTGGATTGGCGTATACTTCAGAATCGCCCGTTAAATGCTCAGCAATTTGATCCGCTAACGCAACAACATCCGCACGACCAGTAGCCGTTAAATAACGACGCATTGAATCATCGTAACCAAACGTGGAAGTTGTAGCGCCGATTTCAGCACCCATATTACAAATGGTTCCTTTACCTGTACAAGAAAGGGAAATAGCACCATCACCAAAATATTCAACGATTGCACCAGTTCCACCTTTTACGGTAAGAATGTCAGCAACTTTTAGGATCACATCTTTTGCAGAAGTCCAACCACTTAATGTACCTGTTAATTTAACACCGATTAGTTTCGGGAATTTCAACTCCCAAGCCATACCAGCCATTACATCCACTGCATCCGCACCACCAACACCAATAGCTAACATTCCGAGTCCGCCACCATTAACTGTATGCGAATCTGTACCAATCATCATTCCTCCGGGAAAAGCATAGTTCTCCAACATTACTTGGTGAATGATTCCCGCTCCTGGTTTCCAGAAACCGATACCGTATTTATTAGAGATAGACGATAAAAAATTGAATACCTCATTGTTTTCATTTAAGGATCTTTGTAAATCTGCTGAAGCACCCGCTTTTGCTTGAATCAAGTGATCGCAATGCACCGTAGACGGCACGGCAACTTGTTTTTTTCCTGCTTGCATGAATTGTAACAACGCCATTTGAGCAGTCGCATCTTGCATCGTAACACGATCTGGAGCGAAATCAACATACGAATTACCACGTTCATAAGCTTGAGAAGCATTTCCTTCCCATAAGTGTGCGTAAAGAATTTTTTCTGAAAGAGTTAATGGTCTACCTACTATTTCGCGAGCTGCTGCAATGCGCTCAGGAAAAGCTGCGTACACTTTGCGAATCATATCTATATCAAATACTGTCATGCTATTTCTATTTTGGATTAAGCTAAAATTAAGCATTTAAAAACTAGGGAATGAATAAACAGTTTTTATAAACGCATTGATTTTTTCGATGATGAATTCCTTGATTCATTTAATTGGTTCTCCCTATTTCCATTCGACCATTCTAAGGACAGCACACCCTAATTATTGTTGCATTTCAAAACGCATAGAATACAAAAAGGCCTTCATTTCTGAAGACCTAATCATTCAATTTTCACTGAATTTATTGAACAGTAATACAACCGTCTTTGATAACGACTTTCTGACCGTTTTTCACTTTCACCCATCCACAAGAAGTATTGATCTCCACTTCGGATGCGCTCGTTTGAATGGAGGTAGCTCCGGACGTTGACGAAGTAAATTCAACTTTTTGTGTTGAACCGTTAGATCGAACTTCCATGGTGTAATTTTTTGAGTCTTTGTTGTAATAATCAATCGTAAATGCACTTGCGATTGAGGACACTAACAAAAACGTCATCGATAGAATAAACGCTTTAAATTTCATAGTTTCAGTATTTGATTACGACCAAATATAGGATTTTATAATGAATTCAAAACGCATTGATTTATAGATGAGAAGACGGTCTTTTTGAATTTGGTTATATTAGTTGAATGGACATAGAAACTTGCATCAACTATTTGGAATATGTATCCCGTGAATGTGATAAGTATTTGAAAGATAATCAAGTAACTGATGATGAACTTGTGAATCTAATAATTGAATTTGAAAGGTTTCAAGATCAAACTAGAAAGAGTGAGTTGCCTGTAGAGATTAAAAATAAAATACTTGAAATAAAATTAAACTATTCCATAAAAGGAGTAGAAAGAGGTAATTGGTATTTAATGGCAGCATTTCTAACGTTTGGCTCATGGGCCATTTTCATACACATGAGAAAACAGTCAAATCGAAAGCAAGCTTTAAATTTGCTAAAATTTGATGCATCGAGACTGTCATCATTTATTAAATTCAATTATTGATAAAGAAAACGAATATTGCTAATAGCCGTTTAGCGAAATTGTCAGGGTTTAGCTTCGCTGATTTTCAATTTATGTTCCAATGACCCGCTATTTTATGAAGTAACAGAAACCATTGATACCAATCTCAAAAAAAATCGAGTGCTAAATTTACTGCGTCCTAAATTTGTTTGGCAGATCCAACATAGAGGTGTTTGAATAGCTCACGAATTTTAAGTAGTATTGAGCATATATGTAAGTTACCCGCCATTAAAATTGAAAAACGATAAATAAAATATGTTCGAATTTAAGCATCTAGTTGAATTTCAAAATAAAGACACTTTAAGACTTTTTGGAGAAGATTTTTTTGGAGACAAGTCAACATTTTGGGAATCACATCAAACAAGTCTAAATGAGTTGTATAAAAAAGTAATCAATTCTGATTTTCCAATCAAAATAATTGATTTGAAGAAAAATTCTACTTTGTTGATTCAAGATTTGAATGAATTTAAAGATTGGTTAAAGACACACCAACCTTTTTCTGATAAATTAAAATCCATTGAGAGTCGAAATGAATTAATATACTCTGAAATTTTAAAAAAATGTAAACTAGAAAACACAAACGAATTTGAATTTTATTGGGAAATTTGGGGAGTAATGTGGTATCCTTGGACAATAGAAATCAACAATAAATTTCAAACTTTTTCTTTGAATGACATTTCAGGAGATGACCTAACCGAATTAATTAAATTAAAAAGAATAGAATTAATCAAAACATATGAAAAATCAGAAATGAATGATGAATTTGACAGAAAAAGATATAAAATTAACGGCTGGTAACAGGCGTTTTGCAAAAAATCGGGTTCAGTACTTAAATGAAGCTTTGTGCTTCGTATCAAGTTCAGTGCTGGCAGACAGATTAGTGCTTCTAAATCGCCAACTTCTTTTAGCTGCAAACGTTATAGGCCATTTGACGAACAAAATTAAATAAATGAGAAATTTCATAAGAAACATAAAGGCAAAATTTCAAAGAAAAAATGATGACCTTAATGAATTTGATATAAAAAGTTTGATTCCGAAAAGTGGAAGATTAAAGTCTAAAATATTTGAAAACAAATTTCTTAAAATTCCAGCAACTCTTTTTTATGAAATTGAAATCTTATTCGAACCATTTAAGACAGAAAATGAATTAAATCAAACCATTGTTCAACTCAATTTCATTCGTTTAAATACTCGAAAAATAAAAAACTTAGAAAATTCTGAATTTCACTTCCCTATTAATCCTGACGACGGTTACGTAGATGGCTCAATATATTTATTTGATGTTCATAATCCATTTGACGTAACAAAAATGACCTTTGGAAAAATTGTAAATAGTACAATTGAGCTTAAACTTGAATACAATATTATTTTTGAATTTGAAGGGACGGGCTATTCAAATTCATTGAATAATACTTTAACCCTAAAAATTGCACTAGACAAATTAAATATCGACACTGCTATTATTGGAGTAGATAATATTACTGATGAATCTGTAAAAGCGATAGCGGGAAAATTTGTTGATCTTGAAGACTTTTTAGAACCTGACTTTGACAAAAATAATATTTCAATTAAATATAAAAACGGCATATAACAGTGTCTAGGCGAAAACGGGCTGAGATGCACTAGATCCAGAAGCCCGATGCGCCATGCAGCAAATCGTTAGCATTCATTGAGCACCCGATTAGAAACACCTAGTCAAATGGACAAAGAAAAAATAGAAGAACTTAAATCTAAAAGACTGAAACTACAAGAAGGAGTTCGTCTCGAAGATCTAAGGAAAAGAGTAGCATCTCAACTATCACATTTAGAAAAATTAGGAGAATCCTATTTTTTGTTCAACGAATTTGAGAATCTTAATTGGATTGATTCAAATGTGCGTGTAAGGAATCGTGATGGTTATGGCGGTATTCACGGAGATTTTCAAATTGATGTTGATGATTCAAATGCCATAAATTCACTTAATATAAGCGAAAATGAAATTAATTCTAAGAAATTTAAAGAACAGTTTTCGTCGCTTATTTCTACCGCAAGCACGCTTATAGTTTGTTACCAAGGAGGTGATCCAGAGTTAGAAATTTCAACCAAAGCCTTTTTAGATAATCCAATTGAGTTTTTTTCAAGATCCGAAACATGGATATTAACTACAGACAAAAAATGGATTGTTGAATATATTTGGGATCAAGGTGTTATTAGATTTATCCAATTGCAAGAATCAACCCCAACTTTGGTTAAGAAAATAATAATCGAAGAATAATAAAAACGAAATGCTAACAGTTGTCATGGCGTCAGCCCAAAATCTTACTTCGAATAAATGCTCAATTTAGAAACAAAAGGGAATAATTTGTTCGAATATAAATAAGTAAAAGCACAGAGGAATGCTCGAAAAATTCTATAAAAAAATAGCACGACCATTATCAATAATTTTTGCGCTTCTAAGTGTTACAGTAATAGTTGATTATTTTATACCTAGGGAAATTTATAAGAGTGTAATTGATGATATGACTATGGAAAGTGTATATCGTAACCGTTATTCTACAAAGCCATCCTATTCAATCGAATTAGAAAATCAAACAATTCGAACAAATGATGAAACATATAGCAATTTGACTATTGGGGACACAATCCAAGTTCAACAAACAAGGATACTAAAGAAAATTACGCACTTAATAGATTATCCAATGGCAGATAAAAAAATAGCTATTTATGTTGCTCCATTTACTTATTTCCCACTGCATCCAATACTTTTTTTATTGCCCTTAATTTTCGCATTCACTAAAAATGATTCAATATCATTGATGGTTGCACGTCCTCTTTCCCTCGGAACAGCTTTATTATCATTATTAATGATGCTATTTTAAAATCGAAATACTTATAACATCAAATAAGCACAAGCGCAAAAATGATTATACTTGTTAGGCGCCTTTGTCTATTTGCAAAACGTTAGCACCAATAGTATGACGACAACAATAACCAATATCATTACTGACGAACTTCTCAATCCGACATTTGAGATGACACGACAGTATTTGAAAATATTGGAAATTAACTATGAGGACAACATTCCTAAAATTGCCAAAATTGAACTAAATCAAAGTCAAAATCAGGCGACTGCTTATGTTGAAATAAAAAACGAGAGCTTTTATCTTGAATTTGTTTTTGACACGACAGATAATCTTGAAATTTCTGGTGTTAACACAGCTCCCTTTATCGGAATCAGTTTTACTCCAACATCGGAGGAATTGACTTTAGAAAAATTATTAAGTCTTACGACAATAAATCCGACAAAGACAATTTCAAAAGGAGACTTTTTTTCAAATGGAAAATTTGAATTCACTTATAATGGACTTGAGTTTAATTCGACTTCCGAGCCAGGGCGACTTGAACATAAGTTAAATTCACTACTTGACTTATTGGAAACTGACATTGAGGGAATAAAAGAACTTTCAAAACAGACAAAATGCAACGACTTGTTTGTGACGATAATTTACCATATTGGTAATGGAAATTTTACTGGACTTCACATCGACACTCAAATAATCAATCGACTTTCAAAACTTGGACTTGAATTAACATTTGACATTTATGCGACTGGAAACAAATTTACGACAGAATAAAACTACTGGTGCTAACAGTAACTATCAAAATTGGCGGTTCAGAGCACCGCAGACACATTTGTGGATAATCAAAGTTGGTTCTCTAGATCAACATTTGTGGTGAAATTTGCTACCTTCGGATAGCCGCCAGCGTTACAGTACAAAACCATAACTCAAGTTGAAAAAAGAATGAAGCAAATTAAATTTTTATGGATTGTATTCGGGTTGACCTTTTCGGGATGCAGCCTTTTTTTTGGAATTAGCGATTTAGAGCCTCAAACTACTGATTCTGTGGTTAAGTATGGACGGAAAGTCGGCTATAACACGAATGAACAATTTTATTTTATTGACTCTTCCAAAATCGAAGAAATTTGGCGAGGCGCATTTCCGAAAGCTTATATATATAACTCATCAGGAGAACTAGTTCAACACTTAAGTTGTTTTGCAACGGGTACTTCAGATTTAGAATGGTTTTTCAGTAAAAGTAATCATAGAAGCGTAAATGACACGATTATGCATCTTTTAGGAAATGACACAATTATAAACATTGCACCAAAATTTGATGATTTAATGAACAACATCTATTCTAACAAAGGAAAAGTTGAAATTCCAGAATCGAACTATTACGTTGTTTATTTTTGGTCTAAGAGTTTTGGAAGAATCAATAAAAAAAGTGCTGTCCCCATGGAGAAATACATACTAAATCATCCTGAAAATTCTTCAACATTTATTAAAATCAATTGTGATTACATGAAATCTTGGGGTGTGAAAAAAGAAGATATTAATTGATACGTACTGTAATTGAGCCTCAAGCGCCACCGCCTCTGGAAGCTAGAAGAAAAATAAGTACGAAAAAGCAAGTTTTGTATCTTCGGGGAGTTTAGTTTTAAGAAGGCGATTGACAAGCGCGAAACTGTTATATGCAAAATTATAAGATGACAGCAAAAGACCTATTATATAAAATCTTGGATTATCACTATTTGTGGACACTTCCTCAAAATAAAAAAAGTAAACCTGCCAAGCTTCGATACCAACAAATTGAAACATTACTTGACGCATTTGGACTTACAAAAAAAAAGGTAAATCCACTTGTACAAATAAAATACTCCATTGCGGGTAACAAGGAGGTTCTAGATAGAGCAAGACAGCTAAACAAGTTAACGAATCTTGAGTATTTGTTACGCGGTGAGTTCGTTCATGACAGAGAAAAAGATGCACATGCAGAACTAATTAAAAAAATCATTGAAACGATTACTACACTGTACCCAATTGTGACAGAGCATATTAATCGAAGACCTGTAGACATTGGGTGGCTCTTTAATAACTTACTCAATTTTAGACAGGAGGTTTATAACCTTACTTATCCAAATGGAGGAATGTTAGAAGGTTTTTCGGCCGGACTGCATTATAGTTTTCATCTTCAAGACAAATTAAAAGCACTTATTACAGACAACCTGAATGAAATTGATGAAACACTTTGGTTAATTTTGGATCCAACTAAACGTGACTTAGAAATGCATACTTTAGTAAGCAAATACAACTATGTAGACCATAACTTCAATGCAATAGACTTAGAATGGAGAATGGAAAACTACTAATCTACGCTTAACCCCAGCCGTTAACGACACTAATATCGAATCGAATAAACAGACAACAATGAAATATCTATTTTTACTAGTATCAATACTGACACTAAAAGCCAATGCTCAACAAAATTTACGTTTTGACAAACGATTTGTTGAATGCGAAGACAAATGGGTAGCTTTTAAAATGAATGAAGACAGCTCTTACACCTTTGGCTTTATTTACATAGACGAACAAGCTGGATTAACCTTTAACAGAGAAGGTAATTTTAAATGGGGTGTTGACAATTTACTTCAAGTGGAACGATTAAAAGAAGCGAATATTAAGGTTAGGCTTCAACCGAACAATGTAAAAGTTGCTTTGATTCCTGAAACAATGTTTGAAGAACTTCAAATAGACAAACTACCAGAATGGTTAAGCTATTATAAGACAGATACAGCTTCTGTCAAAAGATTATACAATTGGGGGTATATGTATAATGGATGGAATGAATGCGCAAAAGCACTTACATACTTGACAAAAGCTAAAGAAATAGACCCAACGTTTGAAGGATTAAACGTAGAACTTGCATTTTCTTATAATTGTTTAAAGGACTTTGAAAAGGCTGAAAAAATTCTTGAGGAAGAGTTGGTTTTAAACCCTACAAATGCGTACGTAAACAAAGAATATATTTATACCATTTCCAAAACAGACCATATTGAAAAAGCAACCACTCAATATTTAAAATCTCTTGAAACGATTAAAGACAAGTCATACAATGCTGAAAACTGTTTTAATATTATGCAGTTTTATTACAACAATAACGACTTGAAAAATTTCAATATTTGGTATAAAAAACTTGCTAAATGTGACAATGAGAACAAATTGATTACTGAATATGCTGAAAAAATGAAGAACGAATTGAACAAATAAAATTTCTGACACCAACAACTTCGATCAAATTGGCGGCTATGTGCTTAAATGATTACTAAAACTTTCGGGATTGTGCTTCCTCTCAAAGTTCAGTGCTGACAGATGTCATTTCAAGAATAAACAGCAACCGCTAACAGCCACCATAAACGTTACATCACTATTTTACTTTATAGAATGGCACGTTTTATTATTAAATTACCTTCCTATTGATTGAATTATGTTTAAAGCTGAAGTAAAAAGTAAAATTGAAGAAGATATTTGTATTCTCGTAAATTTGGACAACCATCCTTGGAATTATTTATGTGAATGCGGCAATGCGAGTGATTTGACTGTAAAAGAAGTTCAAAATTCTAATGCTATTTTTATTAGTCACACGCACATAGACCACTTTGTAAATTTTGATACTGTTATCCGACATCAAATCGGTATCCAAAGAAGAATAATCATTTGTGGTCCGAAAGGAATCGCCAAACAAGTGCAGTCGAAAATCCAAAGCTATACGTGGAATTTAATTGAAAAAGGAGCCATCATTTATGAAATTAGAGAAGTGGTATCTGAAAATGAAATTCATGTATTTGAGGTTGAGCCACCAGTATGGGAGTTAATAGAAAAAGGGGTAATTCAAACAAATGTCATCTTTGAAGAAAAAAGCTTTTTCGTTACAGCCATCCTTTTAAATCATAAAATACCTACTCTTGCCTATAAATTCAAAGAACATGATTCCATTAAAATAGCTATTCAAGCTAGTGGATTTAAAGGAGGAAAATGGGTGCAAGAATTAAAAGATGCCTTCGAACAGAATGAAAACACAAAAGTAATTTCTATTGAAGGAAACGATTATCAAGCGAGTGAACTGTTTCATTTACTTCATGTGCAAGAAGGCGATTCTGTAGGTATTATTATGGATCATGCCGCAAACGAAGAAAATCACTCTAAAATAAAGGAACACTTTTTCAACTCTAGAAAAGTGTTCATAGAAAGTTTTTACAAAATAGAAGATAAAGAACAAGCAGCATTAAATTACCATAGCTATTCTTCTATGTTTGGGAAAATAATGCGTCAAACTCAAGTAAGTGAACCTGTTCCAGTTCATTTTTCCAGAAAATATCAAGAAGATGAAATCAAATTACTTATTGAAGAATTTGAAGACGCATTCAATCCTGAACATGAAAAAAATCATGGTGGCTAACACACCTTTTGCGCAAAGAGTACTGACTTTTAAACTTGGAGCTTTGTACTTTTGTACTTCTTATAAACTTTATTAATGAACTGAAATTTTGTGCTCTGAAACCCACCCGAACGCAAAGTCCGAAATCGTTAGCAACAATTATAATGACAGACGAACAGACATACAAACAAGTAATAAATAAAATCGATTGGCTACTAGACATTGCAAAGCGCAAAAACTGGACAATTACGCTCAAGCCCTTCATCGACAAACCTGCGACCGTCGCAGAAATAGATTCCGTTGAAAAGCAAATTGGCAAGACTATACCTGAAGACTTAAGAAAGTTATTTCTTTTCTCTAGACATTTAGAATTTAGCTATCAATTTGACGAAACACTTTCAGAGGAGTTCAGTCAGAATTTTTCTGGTGACATTTATTGGAATTTAAATTCTCTTGCAGAACAATGCATTAATTTTCAAGAATGGATAAAGGCATCCATTGACCCAGAATATAACGACAGAGAAGCGATCGAGATAGCTGAAAAACTATGGCAAGACAAATTGCCTTTGATGGATGTACCAAATGGAGATATAATCGCCATTGGAAACAATCCTTCCGAGATACTATATTTTTCTCACGAAGGAGATACGATGCACGGTAAAATACTTGGCGACAATTTGTGGAATTTTCTTGACTTCTATTCACGAATTGGATTTGCAGGAAGTGAAGATTGGCAACTTGAACCATTCTTCGACTTTGACAAAAATATTATGGTAACACAAGGTGACAAAGTTGAAAGATTTAGACAACTTTTAGAAAAATAACGGCAACTAACACGGATTTTGAATTACCACCACCCCATTTTCTTCACCCCAACAAAAAAGCCCAATTCCTTTCACGAAACTGGGCTTTTCAATTGCTTTAACTATTCTTAATTCACCAACAACTTATATGATGGCGCAAATTTAGTCAAGGTAATTCCTTCAACTGCTTTCGTGTATTCTTCAATTGTTGGAGTTCTTCCTAAAATCGTAGAAAGTACCACAACTGGTGTTGAAGAAAGCAATGATTCTCCTTTTTTACCATCTGTGTCTTCCTCTACGCGACCTTGGAACAAACGGGTAGAAGTTGCCATTACGGTATCACCTTTTTCCGCTTTCTCTTGGTTCCCCATGCACAAGTTACATCCTGGACGCTCTAAGTACAACATGTTTTCGTACTTCGTACGTGCTTCACCTTTTGGATTGTTATCGTTGAATTCGAAAACTGAACATTTTTGCAACACTTCCCAGTCGCCTTCTGCTTTCAATTCGCCACCGATGTTGTAGGTTGGTGGAGCAACAACAAGTGGTGCTTTGAGCCCTTAGTATAGGAGACAAGCCTTCAAAAAAATTACCGAACCATTGTTATATAATGAGCCCATCCTTAATAATAAATTTGTTTCTTTATTCTTGTCGAATTCCGATTAATAAAATATCATCAACTTGTTCTAATTCCGCTTTCCAATCTTCAAAAAAGTTATTTAGATGTACTTTTTGTTGGTGCATTGTTTTGTCTTGAACACTTAATATGAGTTGTTTAAACTTTTTTGTTGTTAATTTTTTTTTCTTTTCCCCTCCAAATTGATCTGCATATCCATCAGAAAAAATGTATATCGTATCGCCTTTTTGTAATTTTATTGAATGCGTATCGAAGTTTGAGGGGAAGTTTGTTGATAATCCACCAATTGCTTTTTTAGTTCCTTTTATTTCTTCTAAATCTTTTTGTCCTTGGCGGATAATCCAAATTGGTCTGTTTGCTCCTGCAAATTTCAGGATATTATTTTTTTTGTCAATTGAACATAGTGCTATGTCCATTCCATCCTGGCTATGTTCGTAACGAGTTGATTGACATAATGCAATTTCTATACTTTCATTAAGTTGTTTTAATATTTCGGAAGTTTCTTTTGTTTTTAAAATCACATTGTTTAGTTTTTCGATACCAATCATACTCATTAATGCTCCAGGAATTCCATGTCCCGTACAATCAGCAACCGCAGTAAAAAATGTATCTTCTACCTTTTTGAACCAGTAAAAGTCGCCACTCAAAATGTCTTTTGGCTTAAATAAAATAAACGATTCAGGAAAATTACTGGGCAACTGAGCGGAATCAGGCAACATTGCATTCTGAATTTTTTTTGCATAGTTGATGCTGTCATTAATATCCTTATATGCAATTTCTAATTTCTTATTTAAGTCTTTAATTTCTTTCTTACTCATTACCTGTTTAATTGCAGAGGGCAAGCGTAACAAATTTTCTTTCAAGATATAATCATCAATTCCTTCCTTTGCAAATTCAGTTAAAATAACTTCTGTAACCGTACCGGTAACTAAAATAAATGGAATATTTTTTTTCGCATTTTTAGAAATGCGAAAAGCTTCCATTCCACTAAATTGAGGAAGAGACTGGTCAGCAATTATTAAATCGTACTCATTTTCATTTATTGCAGTTAAAAAAGCGTCTTTATTCCAAACTCTTGAATGTTTAAAATTAATTTTTTCTCTGTTCAGAAACCTGATCAGTAAATCTGCATCAGTTTCAGAATCTTCAACCAGCAATATTTTTAGGGTTGCGTCCATTTATTGCAAAGGTTGATTTGATATCATCCAATAAAAACCAATGTCTTTAATAGTTTGAAAAAAATTTTCGTGCTCAACAGGTTTAACTATATAGCTGTTTGCGCCAAGTTCGTAACAACTTTTAATATCCGGGTCTTCTTTAGAGGACGTAAGAATGACTACTGGGATCGTTTTAAATTGAGGGTCAGATTTTATTTTTTGCAAAACCTCTATACCAGATACTTTTGGCATTTTCAAATCAAGCAGAATAAGTTTCGGATGTTCATTTGGGTTTCGAGATTCATAAGCTTCTTTACGATACAAAAAATCAAGTGCTTCGGCACCATCTTTCACGTGATAGATCGTATTAATCAAACCGCCTTTCCTCAGCGCTCTAATAGTAAGGTTAGCATCATCAATGCTGTCTTCAGCAAATAAAATTTCAATATTATTGTAGTCCATTTTAAGTTGGATTTAAGCGTTAATAATAGGCAAGCTGAAATAAAAACATGAACCTTCATTTACTTTCGATTCCGCCCATACAGTTCCTTTATGGCGAGTAATAATTTTTTGTACAATCGCCAACCCTATACCCGTTCCTTCAAATTCTTGTTGAGAATGTAAGCGTTGAAAAACTCCAAAAAGTTTATCATAGTATTGCATATCAAACCCTGCACCATTATCTTTTACATAATAAACAACAAGGTTGTCTTTATAATAAGATCCTATTTGAATGATGATGTTGGGATTATGTTTTGAGTATTTTATTGCATTAGAAATTAAGTTAACCCATATTTGTTTAATTAAGATCTGTTGTCCCTTAGCAGGAATAAGATCATCTATTTTAAATTCTATTTCTGTTGAATTCCCATACATTACTTCTTCTCTAACCGAAGTAACAAGATTGTTCATATCTATTTCGGAAATTGTTATTTCTTTTTTTCCTAGTCTAGAAAAAGCCAACAAACCATCAATAAGTTCGCCCATTTTTTTAGAATTGTTTAGGATTGCATTAAGAGAGCTTATTCCATCAACATCCATCTTTGTAGCATAATCTTCCTGTAATATTTTTGAATAACCATTAATGGCTCTCAGAGGAGCGCGTAAATCGTGAGAGACAGAATAAGAAAACCCTTCAAGTTCTTTGTTCACTTCTCTCAATTGTTCTTCTGTATTCTTGCTTTGAGTAACATCACGGGCAGCAGCAAAAACACCCAGCACATTTCCTTTATCATCTTTATATACAGAGGCATTATATAAAACATCCGTTAATTTCCCGTTTTTATGTTTTATCGTTAGTGGATAATCAGCAACAAAACCTTTTTCAAAAACCAGACGATATCCTTCCTGTGCTTTTTCAGGCTCTGTAAAATAGTGTGAGAAATCGGTACCAATCAATTCTTCTCGTGGAACACCAGTAATGCTTATAGAAGCATTATTTACATCTGTTATCTTTCCTTCCGCACTGATAGTAACCAAAGGGTCTAAGCTGGCTTCAATTAAACTACGGGCATATTGGGATGCCTGTTTTTGTTCGGTAACATCACGGGCAGCAGCAAAAACACCTAGCACATTTCCTTTATCATCTTTATATACGGAGGCATTATATAAAACATCCGTTAATTTCCCGTTTTTATGTTTTACCGTTAGTGGATAATCAGCAACAAAACCTTTTTCAAAGACCTGCTGATATCCTTCCTGTGCTTTTTCAGGCTCTGTAAAATAGTGTGAGAAATTGGTGCCAATCAATTCTTCTCGTGGAACACCAGTAATGCTTATAGAAGCATTATTTACATCTGTTATCTTTCCTTCCGCACTGATAGTAACCAAAGGGTCTAAGCTGGCTTCAATTAAACTACGGGCATATTGGGATGCCTGTTTTTGTTCGGTAACATCACGGGCAGCAGCAAAAACACCTAGCACATTTCCTTTATCATCTTTATATACGGAGGCATTATATAAAACATCCGTTAATTTCCCGTTTTTATGTTTTATCGTTAGTGGATAATCAGCAACAAAACCTTTTTCAAAGACCTGCTGATAACCTTCCTGTGCTTTTTCAGGCTCTGTAAAATAGTGTGAGAAATTGGTACCAATCAATTCTTCTCGTGGAACACCAGTAATGCTTATAGAAGCATTATTTACATCTGTTATCTTTCCTTCTGCACTGATAGTAACCAAAGGGTCTAAGCTGGCTTCAATTAAACTACGGGCATATTGGGCCGAATAATTTCCTATAGCTGTGTCGTTTGAAAGAGGTTTTCTATTAACATCATTTAATTCTACATTTTGGCTTAAATGACCCACAAAAGAATCCAACAAAATTCCTGATTTTATTTTTGTTCCCATTGTTTTTTTAAATTAGCTATTAGCCCAAACAAGTCTGACTATAGTTTAATAATTAGTGCCCTATAATTAAAAAGCAATACTCTTAAAACCTTATATATTTTTTTACAAAAGTGAACAGACGTATAAAAATGAGTGTTACATACTATTTAAAATTAGTTACATCATTCCCGATTTCGAAGATGAAATAAAAAAACGCTTCCATGATTTTATGAAAGTGCTTTAATCAATATTTGAGTAGAAAATTAAGCTGCCATCCCGCTGATACTACCTAACAATTGGGCATCATTATAAATTGATTTTATTTTTTTGCAACTCAGGTCTAAATCTAAGTTTGAAAATATTCTGTCTGCCATGATTTTATTGCCGCAATGACCGTTGGGTAACGGCCAGTGGGTATTTATATTTAGGGTCTTCTGAAAAAGTCAGAAATAAAGTAGCTATTAGGCGCAGTCAAAAAAGATGTATATGAATACTTCGATTTGACTGTAACGCAATAGATGCTTTATTTCTGGCTAGCAAAAAAATAGCCCGTCTGGAATTACAAGATGCAAGCTTATTTTATCATTCGCCGCGAAAACCATGCATTAAATGAAGATTATAGAATTCAAACCCTTTATGTTCAATAGTTTTGTGTTTTTCAGCAGACCCTATTTAGTGGAAATGAAAATTTAAGTTTCATATTCAGCCAATGAGGCAAGTACATATAAAAAACGAAACCCGTACTTATACCGTCCTAAATTTGTATATTTGTACGTATAAATAGTTTGTGTTATGGATACTAAACTCACATTGAAGCTTGACCAAGCGATCATTGAAAAAGCGAAACTGTATGCGTCTGAAAAAAAAATAAGCTTATCTCGAATGATAGAAAATTACCTTAATTCTTTGACTTCAGATAAAACAACTAATGACATTCAAATTTCGCCATTTGTAAAAAGTCTTTCTTCAGGAATTAGCATTCCAGCTGATTACGATTATAAAAAAGAACGTGCTGATTATTTAGAACAAAAATACAAATGAGCCGAATTTTTTTAGACACTAACGTACTATTAGATTTGTTGGGAGAACGGGTTCCTTTTTTTGATTCAATAGCTAAGGTTGCCACCTTGGCCGATCAAAAAAAACTAACTCTAATTGTTTCACCCCTTTCATTTATTACAATAGAATACGTTTTAGCTAAGTATGAAAAATCAGAATCTGTTTTGAATAAACTTCGAAAGTTTAAAATAATCTGTGAGGTTTGTGAAGTTGATGAAGAAACAATAGACAAAGCGTTGAATTCGAGTTTTAAAGATTTTGAAGATGCTGTCCAATATTTTACTGCTTTACAATCTAACTGCTCAATAATAATAACAAGAAACGGAAAAGACTTTAAGCATTCTACCATTCCAATTATGACAGCTGAAGAATATTTAAGTAGTATTATCTAAAACGGCTACACACCCCATTTTCACCCCACAAAAAAGTCCAATTTCTTTCACGAAACTGGGCTTTTCAATTGCTTTAACTATTCTTAATTCACCAACAACTTATGCGATGGCGCAAATTTTGTCAAGGTAATTTCTTCAACTGCTTTCGTGGCGCGCCAGCCCTAAGCTATCTCTTCAACCACCATCGACCGAAGCAAAGCTAAATAATGATCATTTTTAATCGTAAAGTTTACTTATATCTCAAAAATAGTCCCTACTTATATATCAAAAATAAAAAGGTAGGTGTCGTTGTCACCTAACTAGGGTTAAAAATCCACTTTTCAAGTAATCGCTATCTTCTAAATCAGAATACGCTACTTTCCAAAAGTAAGTGCCGCTGCTGCAATCCTTTCCGTTAAACTGACCATCCCATCCTTGAGAAAAATCGTTGGTTTCAAATAGTATTCCTCCCCATTGATTAAGGATTGTTAAATAATACTGATTCACACCTTCTGCACTCACAGGATGATAGGTATCATTTACTCCATTTTGATTCGGCGTAAAGACATTTGGCATTTCAACATTGATGTCTAAATTCTCTGCAATAAGTTCGACTTTATCAATGAAAAAATATGCATTTCCTACTGTTTCTGCCTGGACCATCGCGATAGTTGTTGTTTCAACGCTTGTGTAAAAATTACCGAAAGTCAGAGTTGTATAGTCATCATCAGCCACAAAAGTAAAGCTTTCATTTTTCCAAATTGTGTCCCAACAAAAATTAGGGATTTCAATTTGAGGAATGACCGGAATTGGAAATAAAGAATTATGGTAAGGGATGGTTTTCGAAAAATAAATGCCAAAACGATCACTCCCACATGAAGCAAAGTAATCATCCGATCCGTTTGTATGAGCGAAAGACAAGGTATAACTTTTTCCTTTTTTTAACGGTTTTATCAATTCTACGGAAATATATTCACGGTAATCTCCAACAACTAGAAATAGTCCAACTATTCCGCTACCCGAAAATGGCTCAACTTTACCGAAGTTCGTAATAGGAAGTTGAAAACCTGAACTGGGTAGAGCTGCTGAATTAAAAAAATCCGGAGTTGCAATAGTAGGATTTATCCAATGATTGCAATTAGAGAGTTGACCCTGTTGATTTGGTAATTGAATATATTCCTCAAAATCACCGTTAGGAACAAGATTTTGTGAAAGTAACGAGAGTGGTAAACTTATCAGTAAAAAGAATGAAAAAGCGTTTTTTTTCAGTTGATGCACATCTATGAGGCAGCAATCAAAAATAGGTGAAAAAATAACTTTCATAACTTTTGTTTTTACTTGGTAATGGATAAAAGTTCAAAAAATAAATAAATCAAACTAATCTAAAAGCTTAATTAATAAATGAATTGATTAAAAGGTGTGATTTCAGACTTTATCCGTTTTGGACTGTGACATTAATGCTTTGACGTATCAAAATTATATGCACGTTAATAAAGTGCTTTTATGATAACAAAGCGCTTATTTTGACAACGATTTGATTCATTGGAGTACTTACGAATTAATTAAGGCTGTACGCGCAGGGAAGTCTTCAGGCAGTTGAACATAACCAATAAAGTACACTGAAATTACCACAGAAAAAGCAACAAAGAATCTCAGTTTATAACCAATAAAAAAGCGATTAACTAAAGATTGTACTCTAATTAATCGCTTTTAAAGATCACTCATAAATGAGAAATTTTTTCAGTGCCCTCCATTTTCTGAACTGGGCTTTCTATATTAAAACGCTTTTCTTAATTCACCAACAACTTATGCGATGGCGCAAATTTTGTTAAGGTAATTCCTTCAACTGCTTTCGTGTATTCTTCAATCGTAGGCGTTCTTCCTAAGATCGTAGAAAGTACCACAACTGGTGTTGAAGAAAGCAAAGATTCTCCTTTTTTTCCATCTGTGTCTTCCACTACTCGACCTTGGAACAAACGGGTAGAAGTTGCCATTACGGTATCACCTTTTTCCGCTTTCTCTTGGTTCCCCATGCACAAGTTACATCCTGGACGCTCTAAGTACAACATGTTTTCGTATTTCGTGCGTGCTTCGCCTTTTGGTGCGTTATCGTTGAATTCGAAACCTGAATATTTTTGCAATACTTCCCAGTCGCCTTCTGCTTTCAATTCGTCAACGATGTTGTAAGTTGGTGGAGCAACAACAAGTGGTGCTTTGAACTCTACTTTACCGTTTTGTGCTTCCACGTTTTTCAACATTTGAGCAAGGATTTTCATATCGCCTTTGTGTACCATGCACGAACCAATGAATCCAAGATCTACACTTTTCGTTCCTCCGTAGAATGACAACGGACGAATGGTATCGTGTGTATAGCGTTTTGAAACGTCTTTGTTGTTCACATCTGGATCGGCAATCATTGGCTCAGCGATCAGATCTAAATCAACCACAACTTCAGCGTAGTAGTTCGCAGTTGCATCTGGCGTCAACGCTGGTTTTTCACCTGATTGAATTTCTGCAATGCGCTTGTTTGCTTTATCGATCAACCCTTGCAATACACTCAAATGGTTGTCCATTCCTTTGTCAATCATGATTTGGATACGGCTCTTAGCAATTTCCAATGATTCAATCAAGGTTGCATCTTCTGAAATACAAATGGATGCTTTCGCTTTCATTTCAGCTGTCCAATCAGTAAATGTGAACGATTGATCTGCTGTCAAAGTACCAATGTGAACTTCAATTACTCTTCCTTGGAACACATTTTCACCACCAAACTGGTGCAACATTTGCGCTTGCGTTGCATGTACCACATCACGGAAATCCATGTAGCTTTTCATTTCACCTTTGAAGGTCACTTTCACTGATTCTGGAATCGGCATGGAAGCTTCTCCAGTCGCCAAAGCCAAGGCAACGGTTCCTGAATCGGCTCCAAACGCAACACCTTTCGACATACGTGTGTGTGAGTCACCACCAATAATGATTGCCCAATCGTCGATTGTAATGTCATTCAATACTTTGTGAATAACGTCTGTCATAGCGTGGTAAACTCCTTTCGGGTCACGTGCTGTGATCAATCCAAACTCATTCATGAATTTCATCAATTTCGGGATGTTTGCTTGCGCTTTTTTATCCCAAACAGATGCTGTATGACAGCCAGACTGATACGCTCCATCAACAATTGGAGAAATAACTGTAGCAGCCATTGATTCCAATTCTTGCGCTGTCATCAAACCAGTTGTATCTTGCGAACCAACGATGTTGACTTCCACACGAACGTCTGAACCAGCGTGTAATACTTTTCCTGGCGTATTTCCTACAGCATTTCTATTGAAGATTTTTTCTACTGCTGTCAATCCTTGACCGTCATTCGAAATTTCTTTTGAAGGAGCAAATACAGTTGGAATATTCATTCCCAATGTTTTGCAAGCGAATGTTTGAATCTTTTTACCGAAAACGATTGCATACGATCCACCTGCTTTGATGAATTCCATTTTTTGTGGCGTCAATGCTTTCGAGATATCGATGAGTTCTTGATCGCCGTTGTATAATTTTTTTGTTTTTGTATTGATTGTCAAAACAGTTCCTGTTGCAACAGAATACGTATGTTCCAAAATAGGCTCGCCGTTTTCATCACGCACAATCGTTCCGTCAGCATCTGTCTTTTTTACCCAGTTTTTCAAATCCAAACCGATTCCACCTGTTACATCAACCGTTGTTAAGAAGATCGGAGAAATTCCGTTTGTTCCACCCACGATTGGTGCAATGTTCACGAAAGGAACGTAAGGACTTGCTTGTTTTCCTGTCCAGAGTGCCACATTGTTTACACCTGACATTCGCGAAGAACCAACACCCATTGTTCCTTTTTCTGCAATTAACATCACACTTTTATCTGGATGTTGCGCACGAAGTGCTGTGATTTCAGCTTGTGCTGCTGGGGTAATCATACATTTTCCGTGTAATTCACGGTCAGAACGCGAGTGCGCTTGATTTCCTGGAGACAATAAATCTGTTGAGATATCCCCTTCTCCAGCGATGAATGTCACGATCTTTATTTCTTCGGGAACTTCAGGCAATTTTGTGAAGAATTCTGCTTGCGCGTAACTTTCTAAAATTTCTTTTGCAATTGCATTTCCAGCTTCATACGCCACCTTTAAACGGTCAGCATCTGCATCGTACAAATACACTTGTGTTTTCAATACATCTGCTGCACTTTTTGCGATTGTTGCATCACTACCTAATGCCAAATCAAGCAACACACCGATGGATGGTCCACCTTTCATGTGTGATAACAATTCCAAGGCAAAAGTTGGTGTAATTTCGTTTGCTATTTCTTCACCAAGAATAATTTGTTTCAAGAAATGCGCTTTCGCACCCGCTGCAGGAGTTGTTCCCGGCAAGGTGTTGTAGATAAAGAACGTGAGTGAATCGGCACGGTAAGCATTGTTCGTATCTTTGATTTGTGCAATAAGGTCGTTCACAATTTCAGCCGTATCAATTGGCTTCGGATGAAGTCCTTGTACTTTTCTTTCTTCGATTTCTTGGATGTATTCTTGATAATGATTCATAAACGGATGTTTTACTTTATCGGGTAGTTTACTAAATATTCGCACTTTCAAACTGTTTGTGTTTGTCTGAAAATGCAAAAGAAGCTCACATTTCCAAGGGTTCACAAACTAAACAGTTCGGCGCGCGAATTTAATCAAAAGTTATGGAAAAGGGAAGAAAATGAAGGTGATTTAAAATCATGCTGATTTAACTTTGTTCTAATCAGAACACTATGATTAGGGCTTGATGTGATTTTTATAGGTTCAAGGCAAGTTCATTCGATTGTGTTGCAATAAGCAGGTTTGAAATTCAGAATTGAATGGCCGTTTATCGATTGAATGCATTCGTTTATGACTATTTTCGGAGCTTTATTCAGATTGAGAAGCATGTTTTTTTGAATCTGACAGCACTTTTCCACCTCAATCCGTTCTGCGGAAGGATTTTATCATTACCTTTGCACCCCTGTTTGTCATAAACAGGTATATTTTAGTATTAATAACAAAACGTTTATTTATGAATTCTTACGAAACTGTTTTCATTCTTACTCCCGTTTTGTCTGAAGATCAGGCAAAGGAAGCAGTGCAAAAGTACGAGAGCGATTTAGCGTCTTTCGGAGGTAAGTTGAAGCACTCAGAAAATTGGGGCCTAAAAAAATTGGCATACCCAATTCAGAAAAAAACAACTGGATTCTACTTCATGTTTGATTTTGAAGGAGAAGGAACTGTAATCGCTGATTTGGAATTGGCTATGAAACGCGATGAGCGTATCATGCGTTTCCTTACAGTAAAAATGGATGCACATCATGCTGCTTACGCTGTTAAGCGTCGCACGAAAATGGGTGCAGTTGCAACTCCAGTAGAGGCTTAATTAATTTACTTTAAAAAAGAACAAGATGGCTCAAAATGACATTCGTTATCTGACCCCGATTAACATCGAGATCAAAAAAGATAAATACTGCCGTTTCAAAAAAAGCGGAATTAAATTCATCGACTACAAAGACGCTAATTTTTTATTGCGTTTGGTGAACGAACAAGGTAAAATTTTACCACGTCGTATTACAGGAACTTCTGCGAAATACCAGAAGAAAGTGAACAAAGCTATTAAACGTGCACGCCACTTGGCAATTCTTCCTTATGTGGGAGACATGTTGAAATAGTCAGTAGTTGAATTTAAATGACAAGAAATCATGGAATTAATTCTTAAGAAAAATATTGACAAGTTAGGTTACAAGGACGATGTTGTAACTGTGAAGCCAGGTTATGGTCGTAACTTTCTGATTCCTCAGGGTTATGCATCATTGGCAACTGCTTCTGCGAAAAAAGCGCACGAAGAAATGATGAAACAACGTGCTCACAAAGAAACAAAAGTTGTTGCTGAAGCGGAAGCGATTGCTGCTAAATTAGCTGAATTGACTGTTTCTATCGGAACGAAAGTTGGTGAGAACGGTAAGATTTTTGGTTCTGTTAACACAGTACAATTGTCTGAAGCGTTGAAAAAAGCTGGATTTGATATCGATCGTAAATCGTTGAAAATTAAAGATGAGCCAATCAAAGAAGTTGGAACATACGAAGCTGAAGCGAACTTACACAAAGGTGTTAAACCGACATTCAAATTTGAAGTTGTAGGAGAATAATCCTTAACCAAGATAATTGAGCCCGCTCGTCGAAAGATGTAGCGGGTTTTTTGTTGCTTCAAAAATCGGTAGCTCTAGTTGACGTTACCAAGCTTGCTTGAAACTGCCTACGGTGAAGAATAAGTAAGGTAATTGGCAATCTAGTGGTTTTTTACAACCCCGATTCCACTTTTTTAGCGCCTTCCAACACGGCCTCTTTCATGGTTTCCATGTACGCGCTCAATTTTGTTAGAAGTTCTGGGTTAGAAGTTCCCAGTATTTTTGCGGCTAGAATTCCTGCATTTTTCGCACCATTGATCGCTACTGTTGCAACTGGAATTCCATTTGGCATTTGAACTATGGACAATAAACTATCCCAACCATCGATGGAATTACTTGACTTAATCGGCACTCCAATTACTGGAAGTGGCGTAAGTGATGCAGTCATACCAGGAAGATGTGCTGCTCCGCCTGCACCTGCAATGATCACTTTAATTCCACGGTCAACTGCTGTACGAGCATATTCAAACATGCGTTCAGGTGTGCGGTGCGCAGAAACGATTGTTAATTCGTATTCGATTCCAAATTCTTTTAATACCGTTGCTGCATCTTGCATAATTGGTAAATCTGAAGTACTGCCCATTATGATTCCTACCATGATCGCTTTTTTTTTGCAAAGTTAGTATTTTGTGCGAATGCAGTTTGAGTTCTTCCTGCTTATGAAGGGATGAGTGGTCGTGTTTTTATTTTATTACTCGTACTTTTGCAGACTTACAAGAACTTAGCGTATGAAAATAGCATTCCGGCTTCTGGTTTTATTGGGACTTTTCCTAATGCAATCCAGCGCCACTGTTGCACAAACAACCCTTTTCTCTGAACAATTTGAAGGATTTAACTCTTGGCAATTGTCGGGCTCTCCTTCTCCAAACACATGGATTGTAGATAATTGTGCTGGAAATGGAATCACATTACCTGGCACAAAAGCAGCTTACATTACTTCTGGAGGTACGATTGCTGGTTGTGGACCTACGGGATTTACACATTATGGTTATGCGAATGCGAGTTCAGGAACGAATCAAGTGGTACTTTATAAATCAGTAAACAATTCTTGTTTTTCTGCATTACAGGTTACGTTTGATCTTCAAATTAACGGCGTAGCGGCACAAGATTTTGCTGAAGTTGTTTACAGTATCGATAATGGTGTGAATTGGATTCCTGTTTCTGGAATGCTAACTGGAGTCGCTGCTTGGCAATCGGTTAATTATCCATTACCTGCTTTATTGAACAACACTTCTTTTTTACTTGGTTTTCGATTTACGTATGATGCAGCGACCATTGTTGATTTCCCGCCCGCAATTGATAATGTTGTATTGGAAGGAACAACGGCTGATGTAACGCCTCCAACGGCTGTTTGTCCAGCTACTTTTAATATTTACGCGAATGCATCGTGTCAAGCTACGGTTCCTGATTTACCGCCTTCGGTTACAAAAAGCGATAATTGTACCGCAACCAATGATTTAATTGTAACCCAGCTTCCCACAATTGGAAGTATGGTTTCTGCTGGATCAACTGCAACAATAACGGTTTTTGATCAAGCAGGAAATCAAGCAACATGTAATACCACATTGGTGTTTATTGATACGATTAAACCATTGGTGATTTGCCCAGCGAATCAAACTGTAGCAGCTGATAATGGGTGCAATTATACCATGACAACAATGACCGGATTGGCAAGTGCAACAGATAATTGTACTGCTTCTGGATTGCTTACTTTTTCACAAAGTCCTATCGTGGGAACGTCACTCGGTTTGGGTACACATGCGGTTTCCATCTATGCAGCTGATGCTTCTGGGAATAGCGGAACGTGTCAGTTTATACTAACCGTTGCGGATACCACAGATCCCGTTGTTTCATGTCCAACCTATCACTTGATCACGTCGAATGCGACTTGTATGGCAACGGTTGGCGATTTGAGTGCGATTCCAACTGTAACAGATAATTGTACATCGGTAGCAGCATTGTTTTCATTCAGTCAAGTACCAGCCAATTTATTCACCTTTACAGATACAATTCAAGCAACCATTTATGTTTCGGATGCAGCAGGGAATATTGGATCCTGCGTGGTCAATTTAGTTGCTGCGGATGTAGTAGATCCAATTGTGACGTGTCTTTCAGATACAACAGTATTTACTACCAATCCATGTAATTACTTTATTCCGAATTTAAATGCAGCTTATGATGCAACGGATGTGTGTACGCCCTCTAATTTACTTGCATTTTCCCAAAGTCCTTTAGCAGCAACGAGTGCTTCAGGAGTTACAACTGTTACCACTACCATTACTGATTTATTTGGAAATAGTTCGACTTGTGTCACACAAGTTCATCCAGTTGACGTGATTGTTCCTACAATTACCTGTCCAGCAGCACAAAATATCAATAACGGCATCGATTGTAATTTTACAGTTCCAGATTATACTTCCCTTGCGGTTGTGACTGATAATTGTTCTGGTTTTAGTTTAACGCAAAATCCAGCTGCTGGTGTCATAGTAGGTTCAGGGACAACAACAGTTACTATTACTGTCACCGATGCAGGCTTAAATCAAACCAGTTGCGCGTTTCAATTAGGCGTTTTCGAAAATATTCAACCGAGTATTGTGTGTCCAAGTGATATTCAGAGTTGTGATACATTGGTCAACTTTATTCTTCCAGTTGGAACAGATAATTGTTTGTATGCCGTTTCACAAACAGATGTAACTGGTTTAACTTCTGGGTCAATTTTCCCCGTTGGAATCACTACATTAAGTTATCAAGTGGTCGATTCTTCTGGAAATTCAGCGAGCTGTAGTTTTAACGTTGAGGTATTGGAAATTCCTGATTTTGCGGTTATTCTGGATGATACAATTGTTTTGTGTAATACGTTTACCTCACCCATCAACGCTACAGCTGTTTCTTCAGGAACAGGAAATTGGAGTGTCATTCAAGGTGCTGGAACATTTGCGAATGCTGGTTCAAGTACAACAACCGTTAATGGATTAGCAATTGGAACCAATAAACTCATGTGGTCAGTAAGTAGTCCATCTTGTGGTACAAAAAGAGATACGTCGGTGATCATTGTTTGGCCACTTCCAACAACTGCTGTGCTTCAGGATACCTTATTGGCTTGTTCAACGGACAGTTTATTTGTTGTTGGAAATGTTCCGCAATTTGGAATTGGTGAGTGGACATCGAATTCTGGGATTAATTTTGAAGACGTTTTCGCTCCTGTTACGTTGGTAAGCAATGTGAATGGAGGAACGCATCAGGTTATATGGACGATTAGTAGTGGTACTTGCCCGGTTTCTTCTGATACAATGATTCTAGTGAAACCGAATGTTGCGCAGATTAACTTTCCCGATACAACTTTGTGCACAACTGATTTTCCGCTTAGTTTGACAGGAACTGCCGCTTCGTTTGAACAAACGTCCATTTGGAATACCTTATCCGGAGAAGCTTCTTTTTCCAATGGATATTTTAGTCAAACGGACGTGAATGGCGCCTCTATTGGAAGTGTAGAAATCCTGTATTGGCTGTCTCATCCCATTTGTGGCATTACGAAGGATACCTTGATTTTGTTCATTCAAGATTGTGAAGGATTGGTAACGGATATTCCAACCTTGTTCACACCTAATTTTGATGGTAAAAACGATGTGTTTGCAATACCGAATCTTGCACTCAATTATCCCGGTTGTCGCGTAGAAATTCACAATCGCTGGGGTGGTTTGGTGTTTGAATCAGATGGTTATTTCCTGGCTTGGGATGGCAAGTACAAAGATGAATTGGTTCCCATGGGAACGTATTTTTACCACATTCAGTTGAATGATGAGCAAAACACTGTCATAGATGGTTCAATTAGTATTATTCGTTAACTCCAAACAACAACACTATGCATTTTAGCAAGATAATAATCGTTTGTATCCTGTTTTCTGGAGTGATTAACGCACAACAGGACATTCAATTTTCGCAAGCGTTAAGTAATCCTTATTTATTCAATCCTGGAGCAAGTGGTATGTCGAATGTGGCGGAATTCACATTAGGTACACGAGCGCAATGGCTTTCAGTTGATGGAAAACCAATGACCTATTATGTGAGTGGTCAATCACAAATTCATGGAGCCAAGTCGAAAAAAACGGTCTTGGATGAATTTAATACAGCACATAAATCATTCTTTGATTCTCCAGAACGAACCATCGGTAAAAAACACATTATTGGAGGTAAAGTTGTCGCTGATGTGATTGGTCCATTTGCGAAAACAGGTTTTATGGGAAGTTATGCCATTCATCTTCCATTTACCAGCAAGATCAATGTCGGTTTAGGTATTGGAATGGGCGTGAGTAGTTTTTCCATTAACGAAAGTAAAGTGACGCTTTCGGAAGCCAATGATGGGGCATATTTAAGTTATTTAGGTGCTTCCAACAAACAGAATTTGGTTGATCTACAAAGCGGTTTGGTTTTTTACAACAACAAGTTTTACTTGGGCATCAGTGGCACACAATTGTTAAAAAACACAGCTCAGTTTAAGGGAATTGAAACCGAAAGTCGTTTTGAACGCCATTGGTATTTCATGGGAAGTTACCGTTTTGATATTCAGAAAAAGTATGGCATTGAGCCCGTTGTGATTGTGAAAAACACGGTTGGATCTCCTTTGAGTTATGATGCAGGCGCGCGTTTCCATTACGGGAATATGGGTTGGATCAGTTTAGGATACCGCGGTAAAGCAGCTTTCTCGGCTGGATTTGGATTCAATCTCTTGCGTCAATTTCGTGTAGCTTATGCTTATGAAATGGGCGTTTCTGGTTTGCGCTCGTATGGAAATGGTTCGCATGAAATTCAATTGGGAATTGTGTTAGGTCGCCGTAGAAATATGGAGAAGGAATTCAAGAAACAAGAAAAAGAGCATGAGCAACAACTCGATGATGAATTGAAAATCGGGACCGAGTAATTGATTATTTTTACGACAAAATTAGAGAATGCGTCCATTTTATTTATTGCTAAAATTCACATTAAATTATTCCTTTCGACTTTTCTACAAGCGATTCATAACGATCAATGGTAAAAAAGAATTATACGGAAGTACCATTTATGTGAGTAATCACGCCAATTCATTCATGGATCCAATGCTCATTGGTTTAGCCAACTGGCCCATTGTTCATTTTATGGTGCGATCGGATGTGTTTAAATGGTGGTTAAAACCCGTTTATTGGGCTGCGCACATGTTACCCATTTACCGACAACAAGATGGCGTTGATACTATTGAGAAAAACCAAGATTCATTTGATATTGTCAACCGTCATTTATCAAAAGGACGCAACATTCTCATTTTCGGAGAAGGATTTACAGACGACACACCTATTCGTGGTTTAAAACCGATCAAAAAAGGGGCAGTTCGAATGGGGTTTGCTGCGCTGGTCGCAACGAATTGGGAGAAGAATTTTTACATCTGTGCATTGGGGGTGAATTACACCGATCGCAATAAAATCGGGAGTGAATTTGTACTCGTAAATGGTGACAAAATTTGCTTGAATGATTACAAAGAAGCCTTCCTTCTTCAGCCAAATAAAGTGATCAATGAAGTCATGAAACGGTTGGAGTCTGAAATGCAAGCTTGTTTGGTGTATGTAAAAGATCCGAAGAATTATTCATTTCTGGAAAACGTGATGCAAATTACCCGTAAAGGAATGAACCATGAAAACCACGATCCTTCCATTCCACTTTTGAAGCGATGGGAATATTCACGTGATTTGGCACTTTGGATCAATGCCCAAGATTTGGAAGAAAATACGGAGTTAGCAAGCTTAAAAAAGGACCTAGAAAGTTATTTTAACTTGCAAAAACGCATGAAATTGCAAGACCGATTTGTAGTAGCTCAATCGCAACCAGCACTTAAAAATCGCACAAAAGAATTCGCCATTTTGGCACTGCTTTGGCCATTGGCTTTAGTCGGAATCATTCACGGATTACTTCCTTATTTATTGGTAAAGAAGTTTGCAGAGAAAACATTCCGCAGAAAAGTATTTTGGGGTTCAGTGAAAATGATGTTGGGCAAATTAGTCGGAACGATTTACAACATTCCAATCATTATTGTTGTGACCCATTATTTTCTTCCGTATCAATGGATGGGCATTGTATATTTCTTAATTATTCCATTTACCTGCTGGATCGCTTGGCATTATGTCATTGCTTTCAAGGAATTCCGCATCAAAGGAGCCATGAATAAGATGGATGTTTCTAAGTTTACGGAGCGAAGAGAAGAGTTGGTGAAACGGATTGAAAATTTGATTCCAGTTGCTTAATTGACTACACCTTTTTACCAATATAAACTGCTACCAAACACAGCGAAACCGAGAGTAGAATATTGAGCAATGCAATAGCATAATTCCCTTTTTCAAACAACTCAATGTTCTCTTTGGCGAATGAAGAAAAGGTACTGTAGCCGCCACAAATGCCCACCACCATAAACGTGTGCCAACCCTCATTGGTTTGAATCTTATCCCGCAAAATAGCGAGTGTTATCCCTAAAATAAGACACGCAATCACATTTGAAATGAGCGTCGCCAAGGGGAAAACAGTTTGCCACCATTTAGCCGTAATTGCAGTTGTGCCAAAACGCATGAGCGCACCCAAACCGCCACCAAGAAAAACGAGTATCCAATTCATCTGCTGCAAAGGAACAAAGATTTATGGAAGAATGAAGGGATGAGCAAGCAAAGGGTTAATTTTATTTTGAGGTGATGAGAGGCTTCTTATACTATTTTTTTACACTATTTTTTGATTATGCATCTCACCTCTACGAGGCGATGGTTGTGGGGTGTTTAATTGGTTAAACCATTTTGTCCCGCTGGGACAATGGATTTAAGTTACGGAAATTAACCTTCACTTCTTCCTGCTATTATCACCTAAAATCTAGTAACGCAGTTGAAGTACAGCCAGTCACGTAGTGACGAAATAGCGTAAACAAACTACTTTTACCCCGCTAGGGGTAAGATCAATCCTTCCCCCTTTTAAGTAGATTAGTAACTGACCTTAACTACTTCGTGCTATTATTACCCAATTCTAGTAAAACATCTGAAATACAACAAGTCACGTAGTGACGAAATAGCGTAAACCAAAAGTCACGTAGTGACGGTATAGAGTAAACCCAACTAAACAAACTACTTTTACCCCGCTAGGGGTAAGATCTGTAAATAGCACTTCTAGTAGGTTTTATAGCAGCTCTGATCTTAATCCAGTTGATATTTTCATCTACTTTTAATGATCTAACCTCCACACTAAACAGAAAGGTTTTCTACTCTGATAACACAAACCGCTTCACCAACAACCGATAGCTCACATACGCCAAGCTACCTCCCCAAAGCGCACCTCCTATTAAATCGCTCAGGTAATGAACACCTAAGTAAAGGCGTGAAAAACAAACCAATATGCTGATAGCAAATAGAATCCAGAGCAATTTTGGGTAATACTGTTTTAAACTGAATCCAATTAGGGTGCTAATGGCAAAAAAATTGGTGGCATGTGAAGAGATGAAACCGTACGACCCACCTTTGTAATACTCACTTGGATAAAACTTACCATCGCGAAATTCGCTTTCTTTCAACAGATAAAAATGCAAACGATTGGTGAGCCACGCATGATGAGATGGTCGGTAGCGCTGAAAAGCTTCCTTGAAAAAATAAACGGAAGTTAGATCAACAAGAGCTATTGTAGCAATAACAATTCCAACAAAAACAAGTGTTTTACGTGTTCCGAACTGTTTCCAACATAAGAAAAGTAAGAATAGGTACAATGGAATCCACGGCCAACGAGCTGAAATAAACCAAAAGAACTCATCCAAAAAGGGCGTGTGCCAACTGTTGACAGTCAACACAATAGAACGATCGATGCTTTCCAGCCAATCAATCATTGTTTAATCTTGACCAAATGAGGTCTTTCAGTTCAACCAATCCTTGTTCGGCCACAGAAGAAATAAACAACCACGGAATTTCAGGTAAATCGCGTTTGATATCTTCCTTCAACTCATCGTCTAACATATCTGACTTTGTAATGGCCAACAAACGTTCTTTGAGCAATAATTCCGGGTTAAATTGCTTTAATTCATTGAGCAATACACGGTATTCTTCATGAATATCAGGTGAATCAGCTGCAATCATGAATAACAACAACGAATTCCGTTCAATGTGTCGTAAAAAGCGCAATCCGAGTCCTTTTCCAGTGTGCGCACCTTCAATGATTCCAGGAATATCTGCCATCACAAACGAGCGGTAATCACGGTATTTAACAATGCCTAGATTTGGTCGAAGTGTTGTAAACGGATAATCGCCAATTTCTGGTTTTGCAGCCGAAATAACAGACAATAAAGTGCTTTTCCCTGCATTCGGGAAACCAACCAAACCAACATCTGCCAAAACTTTCATTTCCAGAATCATCCAGCCTTCGATGCCCGATTCTCCTGGTTGCGCAAAACGCGGCGTTTGGAAAGTAGACGATTTGAAATTATCGTTTCCTAAACCACCACGACCACCACGAACAAGAATTTTCTCTTCTCCTTCGTACGTGATTTCAAATAAATGTTCTCCCGTTTCACCATCTTTTGCAATGGTTCCAAGTGGCACATCGATGTACTTATCTTCGCCTTGAGAGCCTGTTTGTAGTGCTCCAGCGCCATGTGCACCATGTCCAGCTTTGATGTGTTTGTTGAATTTTAAATGCAACAAGGTCCACAGTTGTTTATTCCCACGCAGAATAATGTGACCACCACGACCACCGTCTCCTCCGTCAGGTCCACCCTGAGGAATGTATTTTTCGCGACGAAAATGAGCAGATCCACCGCCTCCGTTTCCAGATTTACAATGAATTTTTACGTAATCGACGAAATTGTCTGATGCCATGAATTTAGTTCCCTCCGATAGCTTGGTACAATCGATCAGAAATATCGTCGATTGCTCCCATGCCGTTAATGGCTTTGTGTTTTCCCTGTGCTTGATAAAAATCAATTACAGTAGCCGTTTCTTTATTATACACATGAATGCGGTTTTGTATTACCTCTGGATTTGCATCGTCAGGTCTACCGCTACTTTCTGCGCGCTTTTTCAAGCGGTCGCGCAATTCCTCTTCTTCTACTTCCAATGACAACATCATGGAAATCGATGTTTGCATAGAAGCTAAAAATGCATCCAATGCTGTTGCTTGTACATTGGTGCGTGGAAATCCATCAAAAATGAATCCTTTTGCATCCGTGTATTTGGCAACTTCACTTTTCAGCATATCAATGGTTACCTCATCTGGTACCAAATGACCTTGATCCATGAAACTCTTTGCCAATGTCCCCAAAGCCGTTTCACCTTTAATGTTGGCGCGAAAAATATCACCTGTAGACAAGTGAACCAACCCGTATTTTTCTATCAGACGCTCAGATTGAGTGCCTTTTCCAGATCCTGGAGGACCAAATAATACAATATTCAACATCGCGTTTTACCCCTTTAGTTGATAGATATGTTCTATATTTCTGCCGTGTTCATTGTAATCCATTCCATAACCAACAACAAAAGAGTTGGGGATTGAAAAGCCTACAAAATCTGGCTTGTGTTTTCCTTTAAATGCCTCAGGTTTGTAGAGTAATGTAGTGATTTTAATACTCGCAGGATGCTCAGTTGCCAACAACGTCATCACCTTGTCCATCGTTATTCCAGTATCTACAATATCTTCCAGTATAATGACATGTTTGTTCTTGATGGATGTATTCAAACCAATCACTTCATCAACCCTTCCTGAAGTATTCATTCCTTGATAACTGCTTACTTTGATAAATGAAATTTCGCATGGTAAGGAAACGCGTTTCATTAAATCAGAAGCAAACATAAATGCGCCATTCAATACCGCAATAAAGATGACCTCCTTGCCTTGGTACTCCAAATTAAGGGTTTCCGCAATGGAAGCGATTTCTGTTTGAATCTCTTCGTTGCGAATAAATATCTCGAAAGTTTTATCGTGGATTTGAAGCACTTTATCGTCTAAATTTTGTGCAAAAGTACGATTTTTCATCGAGTTGTAACCGCTTAATTTTTGAAATTGGGTTAATTTTATTTGGAGACGCCGAGATCCTTCTCAAACCATTTTTATAAAACACTCATTTGAGGCTGTGCATTTCACCTCTACGAGGCGATGGTTGTTTAAATCATTTTGTCCCGCTGGGACAATGGATTAAGTGAAAAAACCTATTCTAGCGAGAATTCTTTCATTTCTACAACAAAACTATTCCTTACAGGTGTTCGACAATTCTACCTCAATCCTATCTTACTAGTGTTCGACAATTATTACAACGATCCAGTCCTTGCGAGTGTTCAGTAAGTATGAAAAAAATGTCATCCTTGGACACGTTCGATAACAGCGACAACAATCCTGTCCTTGCGCGTGTTCGTTCACAGGTACCTCAATCCAGTCCTTGCGAGTGTTCGACGCAGGAGAATGTATCGAGCAAGGCTGGTTAATTCCGCGACAACGTCGTCTTAATCGCCTTCATCAATTTATCCATGCTTGGCAAAGCAGCATCAATCAATGTTGGTGAAAACGCAAATGGTGTATCTGTTTGTGTAACACGCATTACTGGTGCATCCAAGTAATCAAAAGCATAGCGTTGTAAGTGGTAAGCCATTTCAGAAGAAATAGATGCCAATGGAAACGATTCTTCCAAAATCACACAACGATTGGTCTTTTTAACGGACTCAACAACAGTTGCATAATCAATAGGACGAACAGTACGTAAATCAATTACTTCAACCGAAATACCTTCTTTTTCTAATAGATCAGCTGCTTCGTAAGCCAATTTGATGATCTTTCCAAAAGACACAACCGTTACATCTGTTCCTTTACGTTTTATATCAGCCACTCCAATTGGAATGATGTATTCGCCTTCAGGAATTTCACCTTTATCGCCGTACATTTTTTCTGATTCGAAGAAAACACACGGATCATTATCACGAATGGCTGCTTTTAACAAGCCTTTTGCATCATAAGGATTGGAAGGAGTGATGACTTTTAATCCTGGGAAATGCGCATAAAACGCTTCAAAACTTTGCGAGTGCGTTGCACCTAATTGTCCAGCAGTACCATTACCACCACGGAAAACGATTGGACAACCATATTGTCCACCAGACATTTGCATCATTTTTGCAGCAGAATTGATGATTTGATCAGCCGCTAAAATCGCGAAGTTCCATGTCATGAATTCAACTATTGGTCGTAAACCATTCATGGAAGCACCTACCGCAATTCCTGCGAAACCCAATTCAGCAATCGGCGTGTCAATCACACGTTTCGGCCCGAATTCATCCAGCATTCCTTGAGAAACCTTATACGCTCCGTTGTATTCAGCAACTTCTTCACCCATCAAAAACACATTTTCATCTCTGCGCATTTCTTCTGTCATGGCTTCGCGTAGTGCTTCTCTAAATTGAACTGTTTTCATCGTCTATAATCTTAATGCTTCCGTTAGAAGGTCGCCAAAATTACAAAAAATAGTTTTTCATACGGGGTAAACGAATAAGAACTCGAAGGAAAGTGTAAATCAAAGGACAAAAAAGTTAAAATACAGCTATTTTATAGGAATGCATAGTATCATTTTGCTGAATGAATTACGTACATTTGCAACCGTAAAATCTGTTGAAAACATGAAAATTCTTGTTTGTATAAGTAAATCTCCTGATACAACATCAAAAATTGCCTTTACTGATGGTAATAAGCAGTTTGATGAAAATGGAGTGCAGTATATTGTCAATCCTTACGACGAATGGTATGCATTGGTACGTGGATTGGAATTGAAAGAAACGTTGGGTGGAAATCTAACCATTATTACTGTTGGTACAACTGCTGATGAAGCGATCATTCGTAAAGCATTGGCGATTGGTGCAGATGATGCTGTGCGCATTGATGCTGATCCGAAAGACGCTTATTATGTAGCTGCTCAGATCGCTGATTATGCAAAAGCAAATGCATTCGATTTAATCCTTACAGGAAAAGAGACCATCAATTACAACGGTTCACAAGTGGGTGGAATGATTGCTGAAGCATTGGATTTACCGTATGTTTCTCTTGCGACGAAGTTGGATATTGCTGGAACTACAGCTACAATGGAACGCGAAATCGTTGGAGGTGTGCAAGTGGTTGAAGCAACATTGCCATTAGTGGTTTCATGTGCAAAAGGAATGGCTGAACAACGCATTCCAAATATGCGTGGAATTATGGCTGCTCGTACGAAACCGATGCAAGTGGTAACTCCAGTTGCGGTGGAAGAATTAACTTCTTATGTTGAATACGGATTGCCTGCTGCGAAATCGGCAGTGAAAATGATTGATCCAAATAACATGGATGAATTAGTAGAATTGTTACACAACGAGGCGAAAGTCATTTAATTTAGTTGGAAAGACATGAATATTCTAGTATATATTAATGCAGCTAGCGGATTAGCTAAAAGTGCATTGGAAGCGGTAACGTATGCTTCAAAAATTGGTGGATCGATTACCGTTGTAGCAACTGGTAAAGCAGAAGATAGCGTATTGGCTTCTTTGGGTGAATACGGTGCTCAAAAAGTATTGGTAGATCGCGCTGCTTCAGTAGATGATGCACAACAAATTATGCGTTTGGTTGCGAATGCTGCAACAACAACAAATGCTGATTTGATTGTTTTCTCTCATGATTTAGTCGCAAAAGCAGTTGCGCCCCGTTTATCTGTTCGTTTGAAAGCAGGTTATATTTCTGGTGCAGTTGGTATTCCAGATCAAAGCAATGGTTTTGTTTGTAAAGTGAATGTATTCTCTGGAAAAGCATTTGGTTTTGTAGCAGTTAATTCAGCGAAAAAAATCATTTCATTGTTGCCTAACTCTTTCCAACCAGAACACACTGGTGCAGCATGTGCTGTTGAAGCATTTGATGGAGCAGTTGGAGCAGCAGCAATTCGCGTGATCGACACAAAGAAACCAGAAGGCGAAATTCCATTGCCAGAAGCAGAATTAGTTGTTTCAGCAGGTCGTGGATTAAAAGGTCCAGAGAACTGGGGAATTGTTGAAGATTTAGCAAAAGCATTGGGCGCAGCAACAGCTTGTTCTCGTCCAGTAGCTGATATTGGTTGGAGACCACACCATGAGCATGTTGGTCAAACGGGTGTTGCTATTCGTCCCAATTTATACATTGCTGCAGGTATTTCTGGCGCAATTCAGCACCTAGCTGGAGTAAACGGATCGAAAGTAATTGTAGTGATTAACACCGATGCAGAAGCGCCATTTTTCAAGGCTGCAGACTACGGAGTTGTTGGTGATGCATTCGATGTTTTGCCGAAGTTAACAGCCGCTGTTAAAAAATTCCACGCAGCACAGTAATTACATTAGCGCATTTTGGTTATTTTTACCAATGTTATAAGAGGGAAGCACACAACTGCTTCCCTCATTGTTTAAACCCTTCGCAACGTCAAAGCGACCGAATGGATAAAATTAAATTGGAAATTGTGGGGCTGTCGTATAGCCAGACCCAGTCAGGAGCTTACGCGCTAGTGCTTTCAGAAGCCGGTGGAAAACGTCGTTTACCTATTATTATAGGTGGATTTGAAGCACAAGCTATTGCGATTGAATTGGAAAAAATGGTTCCAACACGACCATTGACCCATGATTTATTCAAAACATTTGCCACATCATTTGCTATCAAAGTCAAAGAAGTAGTCATTTACAACTTACAAGAAGGCATTTTTTATGCAAAATTAGTGTGTGAACACGATGGTAAGTTTTCGGATATAGATGCACGGACTTCTGATGCCATTGCACTTGCGGTGCGTTTTGAATGCCCCATCTTTACATTTGAATCCATTTTATCTTCTGCTGGAATTCTCTCAGATGAATTTTTAGATGATGATGATGATGCAGAAGGTGAAGAAACCGAAGAAACTGAATTTCAGCGGATGTCCAAAGATGAGCTTGAATTAGCCATCACTGAAGCCATTGAAAACGAAGACTACGAACGCGCTTCTAAACTCCGAGACGAGATCAACAAGCGAACAAGTTAACGCTATTTAATTCCTACTACTATGCAAATTTCAATCAAGAATCGCCTGATCTTTATGAGTTTTATGCAATTCTATGTTTGGGGTGCATGGCTGATTACAATTGCCAATTATTGGTTCGATACAAAGCATTGGGCAGGTACCGATTTCGGAGCTATCTTTTCAACGTTAGGATTTGCTTCCATCTTCATGCCAACCATAACTGGAATTATTGCTGATCGCTGGATCAACGCAGAACGCCTGTATGGAATTCTTCATTTATTAGGCGGTGTTACACTGGCTATTATTCCTTTTGTGAATGATCCTTCCACCTTCTTTTGGGTCATTTTCTTGGCGATGATTTTTTACATGCCAACCATTTCACTTTCCAATTCTGTTGCCTACAATGTGTTAAAATCGAATCACTATGATTTAGTGAAAACCTTCCCTCCTATCCGTGTTTGGGGAACGATTGGTTTTATTGCTGCCATGTGGACGACCAATTTAACGGGAAGTAAAGCCTCCGAAAATCAGTTTTTTATTGCAGCGATCGCAGCGGTTGTTCTGGCTATTTATGCCTTTACCCTTCCGAAATGCCCACCACAGAAAGAAATTGCCACGAAAAGAACGGTGAAGGAAATGCTCGGATTGGATGCCTTCAAATTGTTTGGTCAATATAAGATGTTGTTGTTCTTCCTCTTTTCCATGTTATTAGGGGCTGCATTGCAATTAACCAATATGTATGGTGATTTGTATGTTTCGGAATTTAAAAACGTTCCTCAGTATGCCGATTCAATGGTTGTGAAGTATTCAACTGTCATCATGTCCATTTCTCAAATTTCGGAGACCCTATTTATTCTGGCAATTCCATTTTTCTTGAAACGATTTGGAATCAAACAAGTCATGCTCATCAGTATGTTTGCTTGGGTCTTGCGCTTTGGTTTATTAGCTTACGGAAACCCAGCAGAAGGATTGTGGATGATCATTGTTTCTTGCATTGTCTATGGAATGGCATTCGACTTCTTTAATGTTTCAGGTTCATTGTATGTGGAAACCAATGTTTCGCCTAAAATTAGATCCAGCGCACAAGGATTATTCATGATGATGACCAATGGTTTTGGAGCCGTAATGGGAAGTTATCTCAGCGGAGTGGTCATTGATCGTTATTTTTTATTGGAGAATGGAGCTAAAAACTGGCAACCCATCTGGTTAGCATTTGCAGGTTATTCGTTGGTGATCGCCCTCTTGTTTGCAGTGTTATTTAGGCATAAACACGATCCAACAGCAATGGAGAAGATCCAGCATTAATTGAACTATAAAATAGAATTGAATTTGATTTTGTAGAATAATATCACTAGTTTTCGATCATTAATTGAACCAACATGAAAAAAACAACTAATCGTAAGTCCTACTTTTTTAATCTTCCATCAGTGTTGCTAATGACTTTATTCACTGGTATTGTTTGTTTTACTTCTTGTCACAAAGATGTGAAAAGGGATAAAGGAGTCATTATTGAAGAATTGGGTGATGTTTGTCCAAATATGACCTCGAGTGGTGAATATGTGATTACCTCATCAACCGAATTGAGCGCAGCTCTAGCAGGTTCTGGTTGTACTTCAAGCTCATTCAATGTTGATTTCACCAAAAACACCTTGATTGGAAAGCGCGTTACTGGGAAATGTAAATTCAAGAAAATTTTCAACCAAGTAAAACGTGATGATTCTGCAAAAAGAATCCAGTTCAGTATTTTATTGAGAAGTAAAGGAAATTGTGAATCGGAATTCTCACAATGGTCATGGGTGGTTGTGCCTAATTTCCCAAGTGATTATGCAGTGTTTTTTGCTGTAGAAGAACGATAGTCAGATTAAGACCGTTGCAAAATCCTTTACTCTTCGTTACCTCAAAAATTCAACATCCTCATTTACAAGTGTAAACTGTGGCGTTAAATTTTAATTGCGCCTCGATTAATGAATTTTGCAACCGTCTTAGATTTAATGCGTTTTTGTTAACTCAGTTGTAGGTTGCGGGAAAATTCCTTCGCGACTAATCGTTTTTGTTTTCTTATACAACGTCAATAATTCTTCGGTGAGTTGTCCTTCTAAACGAACGGATAATACCACCACTTGTTTATCTGAACTAACAATTTCCCAGGTTCCTTGTTGAAGTGTATTGCCCAATTGTTGTGTCACTCGCTCTTCCGATAAATCGATTGTAATACTGGTGGAACTTACTTCAATTACATCTGAACCAATATCTAAGGTATACCCAGGAATGGTGCCCGTATAAACACCATACAGCTTCTTTTTAAGGTGTTGACCGAAACTAGTACTACAACCGATCAATAAGAAACACATCACCAGCCAATTTTTCATTCTTTTTCTCTTGGTATAGTGGCAAATGTAACCAAAAACCTGATCTGGAATGGTTTCGATGCCGTTTTCGGGTTAATTTTATGTTGAAGAGGTAGGTTGCTAGTTGTCCGCTATTTTTTGACGTTGCATTTCACCCCTACGAGGTGATGGTTATAAGATGTCTAATTTGTTAAACCATTTTGTCCCGCTGGGACAATTGAATTAAGTTAATGAAATCAACCTTTACAACTTCATTCAATAATCACCTAAACTTTAATAAAGCAGCTGGATTACAGCAAGTCACGTAATCACGCAATCGCGTAAACCAAAAGTCACGTAGTGACGAAACAGTGTTATACAGCCAGTCACGTAGTTACGCAATAGTGTAATGCAGCAAGTCACGTAGTGACGAAATAGTATAATACAGCCAGTCACGTAGTGACGAAATAGTATAGTACAGCAAGTCACGTAGTGATGCAATTGCGTAAACCAAAAGTCACGTAGTGACGGAATAGTATAATACAGCCAGTCACGTAGTGACGGAATAGCGTAACAGATATCTACAAGCTCCCTTATGCCCCGTTAGGGGTAAGATCCCCTCTTTCCAGTGGTTAAGCAACAGATCACCCCTATCACTGAAAAACCCCGAACATCCGAAGATACTCAGGGTCTAACATTTCGTGAGAGGTGGAAGCCAACCCACAAACTTTTTAATTATTTGAAGGAAATAATTTCAATAATGAATGCGCCTATTTGGATCTCTTTTTTTACCATTCGAACCAATGCGGTGACAAAAGTAGTAAAATAAATTTCAAAGCGAGGAATTTGAGGAGGGATGATGATAGAAAATCGATGGTTTATTACTCAATCCTCCTTCCTTACTCAATCCTCACCCTCAACCCTCCTTCCATACTCAATCCTCAAACTCAATCCTCCTTCCCTACTCAATTCTCACTCTCAATCCTCAAAATCAATCCTCCTTCCCCGCTTTGTGTTTTTTACCGTGGATGTCCACCACTTCGCGGGCTAGTTTGTAACCAAGTGCGAAGTCAGGATGATCGTTTTTGATGAACTCTACCAGCAGATCAAGTTCCCGTCTGAGCAAGTCGTCGATCTCCGCGATGCGCTCACGGATCAGTCCAGTGGCTTTACCGCGGTTGATAATCGCATTTCGGGTAGAACCAAACGTTACCTGCATCTGGTCGACCCGTTGCACCAAGTCATCGATCTGTGTTTGCGCAATGCCGAAGTCGGCAATCAAGGTGGCGGCATACTGTACAGCAGCGTCTTTGACTCGATTCAGGCATTGAATCGTGGTGGAACTCGCCCCATAATACAGATCCGATTAGCGAAAATGCAGGTGGGCAAGCAAGGACTTATTCGCTGTTTCTTTGGCCAACACACGGAGCGCACTGGCTATTTTGTGTGCTAAACCAGCCGTTTGTTCCCGATCCTGGTCCTTTACATCTTTCACCCCAAGCATACTTCGATCCTGTGTTTCTATCAACTGATCGAGCACGACTACCTTGTCGCTAAACTGTACATATACCGCCACAAAAGTGGGAATGCTATCCCAGACGGCTTCATTGGAAGCACAAAACGTTTCAAACGCTTTGTACATCTTGATTCGATTACTATTTTTCGTGTTCATTGTTTTGGAGATTTGTGGCCCCCGAATTAACGTCTTGATCCAAGGAGCCGGTTCATAATTCTACCCAACAACTAAAGCTTCATTTGTTTCTTAAAGTTACGCCAAATGCCTTTACAACACTGGTTTACTGAGTCTTCGGACGGCAAAACTGATTGAATGTTATCGGCAATTGAGTAAACGGAAACGGTGATCCCCTGTTTTCGGTTTTCGAAGTCCGTACATCAAGTTTTGAGCGTTGTACGATTGGATTTGAGCGTTGTACAGAAGGCTCGGGAAGCATCCCGAGCTTACTGGATGGTGTGACAGAAGGGGTACAGGTGCGAGCGCGGAGTTTTGAGCTGTGTACGATTGGTTTTGAGCATTACACGATCAGTTTTGAGATGTGTACGATTGGTTTTGAGGGTTTTTCGCAGGGTTTTGAGCAGTGTACGATTGGTTTTGAGCATTGTACGCGGAGTTTTGAGATGTGTACGATTGGTTTTGAGTAGTGTACGCGGAGTTTTGAGCTTCGCACAATTGGTTTTGAGGGTTTCCCGCAGCGTTTTGAGGTGTGTACGATCGGTTTTGAGTAGTGTACGCGGAGTTTTGAGCTTCGCACGATTGGTTTTGAGGGTTTTCCGCAGCGTTTTGAGATGTGTACGATCAGTTTTGAGCAGTGTACAGAAGGATCGGGAAGCATCCCAAGCTTATAGGAGGGAGTGACAGAAGGCACGGGAAGTATCCCGATCTTACAGGATGGAGTGACAGAAGGCCACGGAAAGCATCCCGATATTACAGGAGGGAGTGACTGACAGGGTATAGATGGCGCAGTTCTAAAGCACCGAACTAGGCGGGAGGGTTTGGCGGTTGATGCGCTGCTAAATAGGTGTAGATTTCGCGGGTGAGTTGTTGCAGGAGATGAGGCGATTCCTGTAGGTCGAATAAAAGGACTTTTACCGTGAGATCGAGGTAGCCGTTGTGGATGACTTCCCAATTGTGGGGGCTGGTGTTGATGTGCAGTAGGCTCATAGCAGTAGCACCCGCATGAAGACGGTAACAATCGGCCATTAAACCCAGGTTGTTGAGGCTGCCGACGAGTTTGGTGTTGATGAGATCATCTTGAATGAGGGAAAGGATGAGTTTTTTGCGTTTAATGGGTTTCATGCGCGTTTGTTTTGAAGGTTTTTATTCAATTCATTCGTTTTCACCGCATCGTTTCTTGCTACAAGAATACAATTAATAATTGTTTCATGCAAATAATTAGGCGTTAAATTGCAATTAATTGTCTTTTCAGCGCAATTCGTTACCTTTCACCGTTTTTCGCATCTTTGCATTAGAAGCGAATTTATACGCACAATGACGAAACTACAATTGAATCGAATCAAGGCAGTATTGGCCGAAAAGAGCGTTAGCAGTAAAGACCTAGCGCAACACTTGGGCAAAACGGAATCGACTGTTTCCCGCTGGAGTACCAATGATGTGCAACCTTCGGTGGAAACATTGTACGAGATCGCGCAATTTCTGGAAGTGGATATTCGGGAGTTGTTGGTTGCAACGAGGTAAAACTACTCACTAATCCAATTTATTAACTATGACATTTAACGAAGATTCACGTGTTAAAATTCCAGCCATACTTCATTTGGTACGATTGGGCTATGAATATATTCCAAGAAAAAATCGTTTGTGCAGCGTAGAAACTAATTTCTTTCCGGATATATTCAAGGAAAGTATCACCCGCATAAATCCCGGAATCACTTCACAAGAAATAGAACGCCTACTTGATGAATTGCACCTTAAACTGGACTACGATGATCTAGGTCGTGATTTTTACAAAGAGCTTACATCCCGATCAGGAATTAAACTCATTGATTTTGAAAAGATCGACAACAACAGTTTTCATGTTACTACTGAATTAACTTGCAAAAATGGAGACGAAGAGTTTCGTCCTGATATCACTGTGTTGATCAACGGAATGCCACTAACCTTTATAGAGGTTAAAAAGCCTAATAATAAAGAAGGAATGTTTGCTGAACGAAAGCGCATGAATCAGCGATTTGGTAGTAAACATTTCAAACGATTTGCGAATCTTACACAACTAATGATTTTCTCGAACAACATGCCTTATGAAGAAGGCGTACCAAATCCTGTCCAAGGAGCTTACTATGCTACTTCCGCTTATGGAGAAGTTTTGTTCAATTATTTTCGAGAAGAGGATAATCTTGATTTAAATAGTTTGTTACTTCCAGAGTGTGAATCAGTCGAAGATGATATACTCATTGACAACCACCTTCCTGCACTTAAACACTCCGATGAATTTCAAACGAACAAACATTACAATACTCCAACACATCGTATATTGACTTCTTTATTGAGTAGAGAACGATTGGCTTTTATGCTTCTATACGGGATCGCTTATGTAGAAGAAAATTCAGACGGCATTGTCTCCATTCAAAAGCACATTATGCGCTATCCGCAAGTTTTTGCAACGAAGGCGATTTCTACCAAGTTGGATGCAGGGATGACGAAGGGGATTATTTGGCATACTCAAGGCTCCGGGAAGACTGCATTGGCCTATTTCAATGTACGTCATCTGACCGATTATTATCAACGAAAGAATATCATTTCAAAGTTTTACTTTATTGTAGACCGGATCGATTTGGCTATTCAAGCAGCAACAGAGTTTTCAAATCGCGGCTTATACGTGAAAATGGTCGATTCAAAAGCTGATTTCATCAAGGATATTCAAACGGTTGGAGCCATCCATAACGATAGTGGGCAGATGGAAATTTCAGTAGTCAACATTCAGAAATTTTCGGAAGAATCCATTGCTAAATCAGAGTTAATCTATGATCTACATATACAGCGTATATATTTTCTGGATGAAGCACATCGTTCATACAATCCGAAAGGAGATTATCTTGCAAATCTTATCAATTCTGATAAACAAGCGATAAAAATAGCCTTAACTGGTACACCACTATTACGAGAGGTTATGAAGGACTATGATTCCAAAGCGTTGTTCGGAGATTATATTCATAAATACTATTACAACCAATCCATAGCCGATGGTTATACACTCCGTTTAATACGGGAAGGAATTGATACGAACTACAAACTGCAAATGCAGGAAATTCTGAATCAGATTCGTGTGCTTCAAGGGGATGCTAAAAAATCCTTGGTTTACGCTCATAAAAAATATGTGGAGCCGTTATTGGATTACATTGTAAACGACCTGCAAGAATTCAGAACAAACGAAACAGATGATTCATTGGGAGGTATGATTGTTTGTGATTCAGCAGATCAAGCAAAAGCGCTTTTTGAATATTTTGAAGAACTTTTCGGAGTACAGGAAACAACATATGGAAATTTAGCAAATGTGGCAGAATCTGAAATGACATACCTTGGTAAAAAAAGAGCATTGACTGCCGCACTCATTCTGCATGATGTTAATGACAAAACAATACGAAAGGATTTGATCAAGGGCTACAAAGAAGGTAAAATTGATTTGTTGATCGTTTTCAATATGCTACTAACTGGATTTGACGCCAAACGACTAAAAAAGCTATACCTTACACGTATTATCAAGGATCACAACTTACTCCAGACGCTCACTCGGGTGAACCGTCCCTACAAAAAATACCGCTTTGGTTATGTGGTAGATTTTGCTGATATTACTTCGGCCTTTGATCACACCAATCGACTCTATTATGACGAATTGAATGATTTATTAGGAGACGAAAAGGATAGCTATAGTCAATTATTCAAAAATGAAGAAGAAATTCGAACTGAAATTGAGGAGATCAAGGAAGTTTTATTCAGATATAATACCAACAATACCGAATTATTTCAACAGCAGGTTGAACGCATTCAGGATAAACAATTACTTCAACAGCTAATCAAATCGCTTACTTCTGCAAAGGAATTGAAAAACATGATTCGTCTACAGGGCTTTGATGAATTGTTGCAACATTTAGATTTCAATTTAATGACTCGGCTGTTAAGTGTTACTCAAGGGCAATTAGATAAATTGAACCTACTTGACGCAATGCAAAATGATGATAATACTGAAAACTTACTAAACAAAGCATTGGAAGATGTCATCTTTCTATTTACAAAAGTCTCCGAAGAAGAACTCATACTAGCCGATCAATTGAAAGGTCAATTGCGTCAAACAAGGAAAGAACTACTCAGTAATTTTGATCAACACGACTTGCGTTTCATAAGTTTAAGGGAAGAATTAGAACGCATCCTAAAAAGTAAAAACATTTATGAAGTTCACCAGGAAGCAATGCGTGAAAACATTATCTTGCTAAGAAGCATTTATTCCAGAGTAAAAGAGCTGAACCGCGAAAACGATTTATTAAAGGCTAAGTACCAACAAGATGAAAAATATGCCCGTATCCATAAACGGCTATTGGAAAAGGGAACACTGTCAGTAAAGGAATCACAATTATTCGAAGCCTTGGAAGCCATAAAATCACACACCGATAGCCACATTCTGAAAAATAGCCAATTGGTGGCAAATGAATCGTACTTTTCACGATTTCTATTGAATCTAGTGGTAACGGAAATCATCGACAAGAAAAAAATCAATCTTGATTTCGCGACAGCGGAATCAATTAACCAGCTAATCGTAAACGAATATTTACAACAAATACAAGGAAGAAGAGCATGACAGATTTAGCATTTATTACAAAAACAAAACAACTCATTGACAGTCTAAAAAGTGTTTGTGCCAATTACGGGTTGGGTAATCACGGCTATGAGTTTAATATCATTACCCAAGTATTTTTGTACAAATACATCAACGACAAATTCATCTACGAAGCAAAAAAACAGGATCCAAAGTTAGCACTGGCGGACAATCTGCAAGAAGAGTTGGAAAAAATGAATGCCAACACATATTCTCTATTCTGTGCGCGCATGAGTGCGGATGTGCCCAAACTACGCCCCTATGAAATGCTCGCATTCTTATTTAACCACCAAGGCGATGGTGATTTTTCCACTTTATTTGACTCTACTTTACGATCCATCAGTGTAGAAAATTCAGCGATTTTTTCGATCAAATCATATACCGGTGCAAAAGATCAAATGTTTGATGAACTGAGTCAGTTCATTTCGGATGCTTCACAACGTGATGCTTTTTGCCGGGCACTCATTAATAAACTGTTTGAGTTCAGTTTTGAAACCATGTTCAATGAGAAATATGATTTCTTCGCTACAATCTTTGAATACCTGATTAAGGATTATAACAGTGATAGTGGTGGCAAGTATGCGGAATATTATACTCCGCATGCCGTAGCACGTATTATGGCAGCTATTATGGTAGAAGAACCTGTATCTAATGTGACCTGCTATGATCCAAGTGCTGGATCAGGAACTCTTCTAATGAACATTGCTCATGCCATTGGTGAAGAAAACTGTACTATATATTCAGAAGACATTTCGCAAAAATCGTCTAACATGTTGCGTTTGAATTTGGTGCTCAATAACCTGTCACATTCTATACCAAACATAATCAAAACCAACACTATTGCCGATCCTTATTACTTAAAACGAAAATTCGACTACATTGTTTCCAATCCACCATTCAAGCTAAATTTTTCTGATTTCCATGACCAATTGGGAAAAGATGCATTCAAAGAACGTTTTTTTGCCGGCATTCCCAAAATCCGTACCAATGATAAAGATAAGATGTCTATTTACTTGCTCTTTATTCAACACATTATGTATAGTTTGAGCGACAAAGGTAAAGCTGCAATTGTTGTTCCTACTGGGTTTATTACAGCTCAAAGTGGTATTGAGCGTAAAATCCGTGAACAAATGATTGAACGTGGCTTACTACGCGGAGTAGTAAGCATGCCAAGTAATATTTTTGCTAGTACAGGAACTAACGTCTCCGTATTGTTTTTAGATAAGCAGACTGATAACAAACAAATCGTGCTAGTGGATGCTTCTAAGTTGGGAACTACTATAAAAGAAGGCAAAAATCAACGTACGGTACTCTCTTCTGAAGAAGAAGAACGCATTATCCGTGTGATGAACGAACGTTTAGTTGAAGAGAATTTCTCTGTTGTTATTGATAACGAAATTATAAGAGATAAGAACTTATCCTTTTCCGCAGGACAATATTTTGAAATTCAAATTCAATATATAGATATTACAGAAGAAGATTTTCAAAAGAAATTGAATGACTTTGATGAAAATTTGCTTAAACTTTTTACGGAGTCAAAAACCTTAGAAGTTGAGATACAAAAGAATCTAAAAACTTTAAAATTTTGAAAACTATTGATCTTGGAAGTATCGCTTCTATTATAACAGGTTTTCCGTTTAAAGGCGAAAACTACTCAACTGAAGGAGTCCGTGTCGTTCGTGGAGAAAATGTTACAGAAGGTTCATTAAGATGGGATACCATTAAATGTTGGAATTTACCATTTGACAAATTTCAATACTATTCTTTACAATTACACGACATTGTAGTTGGAATGGATGGTTCCAAAGTCGGGAAAAATAAAGCTGTCATAAATAATGATGATTTACCATTGCTCCTTGCACAACGCGTAGCCTGTATTAGAGCTAAGAAAAACTACGATCAAAGATTTCTCTACTACACCATCAATAATCCTCGATTTGAAGAATACGTTTTTAAAACACAAACTGGATCCTCGGTCCCTCACATTAGTAGACAACAAATTGAGGATTACGAAGTTCCGGAAATCGACTTTATTACTCAATCTAAAATTGCCAAAGTCCTTTCTGATCTTGACGCTAAAATAGACCTCAACCACAAAATTAATTCTGAGTTAGAAGCCATGGCCAAACTCATCTATGATTATTGGTTTGTGCAGTTTGATTTCCCGGATGAAAATGGAAAGCCTTACAAAAGTTCTGGAGGCAAAATGGCGTGGTGTGAGGAGTTGAAAAGGGAAATTCCTGAGGGGTGGGAGAGTATTAGTCTTGATCAGATGGGAGAAATATTAGGCGGAAGTACACCATCAAAAACTTATAATGACAATTTCTGTATTGGAAATGGTCAACCTTGGATTACACCAAAAGATTTATCACTCAATAAAGGCAAGAAATACATTACCAGAGGCGAGTATGATGTTACTGCTCAAGGTTTAAAATCTGCTTCACTTAGGATAATGATAAAAGGTACCGTATTATTAAGTTCTAGAGCACCTATTGGCTATCTTGCAATTGCTCGTGAAGACGTCACCACAAATCAAGGATTTAAATCATTTGTTCCAACAAAAGGATTTGAAACGGAATATATTTATTTTACAATACAAAATTTAATCCCCACGATTGAGAATAATGCTGTCGGATCGACCTTTAAAGAAGTATCAGGATCAACTCTTAAATCAATACTCACTTTCAGACCAACACAAACAATATTAGATTCATATCAACAGTTGATTAAACCAACTTTTGAAAAGCAAAATCTTGTAGAATTAGAAAATGAACAACTGACTTCTTTACGAGATTGGCTCTTACCAATGCTAATGAATGGTCAAGTATATGTTGGTGGTCACTTTCAACAAAAAAAAATACTGAGTCAAGTTGCAAAATCTGAAGAAAACTGCGTAACAAATGAACAATTACCTATTCCAAACAACAAAAAACCATTTGCAAAACAAGTACTCGCAGGAAAAATAGTTTCTAACTTTAAAGATGATCAGCACTTTTCAGACATCAAATTCCAAAAAATCCAGTTTTTGGCAGAGCATATTATTGAAGCTGATTTGAACTTGAATTATTATTGTCAGGCAGCTGGTCCGTATGACAATAAATTCATGCATACTATTTACACTGATTTACGCAAACAAAAATGGTTCGATCGCCAAAACAAAAAATTTATAGTACTAGAAAAGCAAGGGAAAATAGAAGATTATTACCAAGGTTATTTTTCCCCTGTTCAAGATCGGTTAAATACACTATTTATATTATTACAACCGACTACTGAAGCAGAGTCAGAAATCATTGCTACACTGTATGCGGTTTGGAATAATAGAATTATTTCAGGCACAACAGCTACAAGTAACGAATTAATTGCAGATTTTTATCGTTGGAGTGATCGCAAACAACAATACTCCGAGGAACAGATTCTAAGCGGAATTCAATGGTTAAAAGATCATAAGATGGAACCAAAAGGATTTGGAAAGTTAATTAAACAAGCAAAGGGGAAAAAATAATAGTATGACGTTACAGGGAGCAATACAAGTAGTAATCGAGGAAAATGGACGCCCAATGCGTGCAAAAGAGATTGCTCTTATTATCAACCAAAATGGTTCTTTTTCTCGCAATGACAAACTCCCAATAGAGGGTAGCCAGATTTATGCTCATATCACTAATTATCCCTCTACTTTTCAAAATATAAACGGTTATATTGTATTATTCAACGATTCATCATGGAAAAATATCCTTATTAGTTACGAGTATCAAACAAGTGCCTTGAAAGGCATTTTTATTAGAGCAGATGTCCAATTTATCATTGCGGTACTTTTGTATTACAAACGACAAGTAGATATTAATCATCGTCCTGGACGTAATTATCCTTTAACATTTGATGGAAGTTATAAAGGATCTTTCGGTTTCGATAAATGGACAGACGGAGGAAAGTCCATTATTAATGGTTTTAAATCATTGGAAGATTTTCATATCGCTCCAATTGGTGTTTTTGAAGAATGTGCCAGGCTCCTTGAAAAATTGGATAAATTTAAATTACAAGAGATTTGGTACATCAACCAAGAAATGGACACGAAATTCTTAGGTGATCAAGAATTCGGAAACATTTATGAATATCTTCTGACAATTGTCTCATTGGATAATATCAAGTCTTCTCTTAATCATACACCGTTTAGCTTGCGCCAATTAATGGCTGAACTCCTTGATCCAAAAGAAGGCAGTACTGTTTATGATCCGGTAGCTGGTATGGGAGGAGTACTCGCAGAACTTTTATCTTATAAAAACAAAAAAATTGATATCTCTGGATCCGAAATTAATAAACGTGTTGCACAACTAGGAAATATGAATTTATGTGCTCATGGTTTCGGTGAAAGACTTATAAAATCGGGAGATTGTTTTGAGCAGATAATCTCGCCAAAGCAATATGATTACATCATAGGAGATTTACCAGCAAACGGCATCACGAACTCTATGGAGTATTACATGCTCTATAATAAGTATAATCTTTCAGTTCCTAAATCTGGAAAAAGTTTTGGTTCGTTAGTACTTTTCACCTTATCAAAACTAAATCCACATGGAAAAGCAGTATTGGCAATCTCTGATGGGTTTTTAGCTAAAAAAGGAAGGGAACAGGAAATAAGAAAATTACTCATTGAAGAAGATGTTATTGAATGTATCATTAGTCTTCCGAATGGTACATTAAGACCCTATACCGATGCCAAAGCGTCGCTATTGATTCTTAACCGAGATAAACCAACGGAATTAAAAAATCGCATACAGTTTATTAAAGCCACCGCCATTGATCAAACAGCAAAATCACTCATTTTGAATAATGAAGAAATTTTGCAAGCTTATGTAGAAAAAGAATCATTCTCGAAGAATGCACAGATAGTGCCTGTTCAAGATTTAGGACCTGAGGCTAACTTGTTGGCCGATGCTTATGATCCTCAATTTTTGTTGGCAAATTCAATGCTTAGGGAAGGAAAAGCAAAGCAATTAATTGATTTAGTAGTCATACGATCAGGAGGAAATCCTGAAAAGTCGGATATTGTTAAAGAAAATGGTATTCCTCTAGTAAAAGTTGAGAACTTATCAAAGGATGTATTAGACATCCATTTGGACATTCGGAAGTGCGAAAATATAATAAATGAATCTCGCTATGAACGAAAGATTGTTTCTTTAGAATGTATATTGGTGGCAAGGATTGGTGATAGCATGAAGCTAACTATTTTCAAACCAACTGTTGAAATTCCCAGAATATTACCACATAGTAATGTGTACGCATTCATCCCAAATAGAGGATTTGAATTGAATATTGAATATCTATACTATCAACTCCACTCTACTTTTATTCAGGAACAGATCAATAAGCGCAGATTAGGTGCTGTAATGCCCTATATTAGTATTTCGGGACTTAAGGAAACTATTGTACCACAAATGAGTTTAGATGCGCAAAATGAATTTGTGCAATCACAAAAAGCCAACCTAATCGCGGAAGAACGTAATAAGATTGAAGAACGAATAAAAGCACTTGGTTATAAGGAAGAAACAAAACATGCTGAAGCTGATGTAATTAAAACCCTCACACACCAATTAAGACCAGTTTTCCTTGGATTAAATGGGCTTACGAATCGCATTGGTCGAATAGTGAAAAGGGAAGATTTAGATAGTCTGAAAGAATACGATAATATTGATAAAAAAAATGATCCAGAACTAGAGTCTTATATTGTAAAACCTGAAAATTTTTCATTATCTCAATTATTAGAAAAACTATCATCAGAAACCAAACATCTTAGCGAAATACTTACTTCTGTTGACAAAGTAATGAATTTCAGGCTATCGGAAGAGGATCTTGAAAAAATTGACATCTTAGATTTCCTAGTACAGTATAAGTCTCAGAAAAATGTAGAACAAAACAGAAGTTATACCATAGATGTAAAAGGAGATTCCGTTTCCGTAATGTTGCATCGGCATTCATTTAAAGAATTGTTAGATCAATTGCTTTTAAATGCTGAAAAACATGCCTTTGTTGAATCCGGAATTCATACGTCCAATAAAGTACTGTTTACAGTTCGATACAATAAAAAAAGAGACGTTGTATCTATTGATTATACAAACAATGGAAAGCAATATGAACTTACTCAAAAGGATTTTACTACTGCTTTTGAAAAAGGAAATAAAAGTAATGGTTCTGGAATCGGAGGAAATTATATCAATCGCATTGTAGAGGCTCATAAAGGAAAACTCAATGTGGAAGAAAACCCTAAAAAGGGTTTTTCATTAACAATAGAATTACCAACCTCAAATAATATAGTTTATGAATAACGTTATTCTAATTGACGATGACAATGAGTTCATCCAAAACTTCACCAATGCTGCGTATGCAAAAGGAATATCAATTGCATCTGGAAACAGTCTTGAAGGATTAAAACAATTACTTCCAGCACATTCTCACAAATATGCGGCAGTGGTATTAGACATCAAATGCTTACTTATCGATACTCAGGCTAAAGAAAATGCTGATTTTATCGGAGCGGCTTTAACGTATCTTGATTCTAATATTCCTAGATTTCCAAGATTTATTTTAACTGGTGATGAGTCGGAATTCGATAATCTTAAACGGTTTCATACACAAGAAAAAATGTTCATAAAGAAACCCGAAGATCAAGAAAAGCTGCTGGATGAACTAGAGTATTGCGTTCAAAATGCTGAAATGTTAAAAATTAGAAGAGAATATCCTGCGGTTTTTGAAATCTTTCAGTTAGGTAAAATGAATGATGCTTCGGAACAACAACTTCTTAAAATATTAAAAGACAGTTTAAGGGAAACGAACTTTGGGAATTTTAAAGGGATTCTAGCTGACATTCGAAGTTTTCAGGAGGCGATTTATAAATCCATTAATCAGAGAAATAAAACTGTTGTTCCCGACAATATGTTTAAGATTAATGGCATGATTGAGTTTAATAAATTAATGAAGCACCTCTCTGGAGGGATTGTACCCCCTATTATTCCAATCAGCCCTGTCTATCATGTACCCACCATATTCTATCTTTCTAACACCCTCTATTGGTCATGTGGAGAGTATATTCATGAGGATCCTAGCCGGACCTATTTCATTAGTGAATATACCTTAAGATCATTTGTAAATAGTTTATTGGAACTCGTAATATGGTCTAAGCAGTATTAATACCTGTTAAATATTTTAGACTCAAATATGTTAATACGATCAAGACTTTCATAAAATTTTAATAAACAAACTATGACTTCAAACACTATTCACGCCTCCTACCAATCCATCTGGGACAAGTACAATTCCTCCACATTCAAACACATCCTCGACCGTGGTTTTGTGTTCCAATTCGACGAAGACGAAACGGAATGCGAACTCTTGTTCATAGGGATCAATCCTGCATACGACCAACAAGATTCTGAAAGAAAAGACTCTGAGAAGTATACTTCCTATACTCGTCCGCATGAAACGGCAAACAAACACCTACCCTATTTCAAATCGTTTGTGAATATTTCCAACGAATTACGAGAGGACTATAATTGGAAAGGAAAATGGACGCACCTGGATGTATTTGCCTTTCGGGAAACCAATCAGAAATTCATTGAAACTGATCTTTTGAGAAAAGACAATACAGAAGGAATTGCTTTTCTCTACGATCAATTGATGTTAGCAAAAGAACGCATTCTGCACATCCAACCAAAAGTGATTGTGGTGAGCAATGCCCTCGCTCGGATGTTTATGGGTAAACAACGGTTTGAAGATCCACAAGGAAAAGAATACGGTGTCTGGATGGGTTTCCGGTTTGAATTTGATAAGAACATGGGAACTGACGTGATTACCGAACCTGATGAACTGAAAGGAACACATGTATTTTTCACTTCTATGCTTAGTGGGCAGCGAGCGCTGGATAATGGTTCAAAAGAACGATTGACTTGGCATGTGGCAAAGGTGTTGAATGCGTAATACGCACATAACTATTCCTTCTTCTTCATCAATTAATATTAAACAAGAAATCATATGCTCCCAAAATTCTTTAATTACAATGAAGAAGATACCAACAATGGTTATGAATCCATTCAAGATTTTTTCATTAGTTGGGCCATTCGATGCGCGGTAGAATCGATCGAAACAACCAAAGAATGCGACAAGCTTGTTCATGACTACTCCAAACGAATATTGTATGCACTAATCTATGGCAAGAATGAAAATGGTGAAATCACTATTCCAAGCTATGAAGACGCACCAAAACTGGAGGTTATTGATGTTAAAACTTACAGACAATGGAACCGCATCGATCTTTTGGCAGAAGTAACCATTCAACGCGATCAGAAGGAAGAACTGATTATTTTAAACATTGAAAACAAGTGGTATTCCAATTTACACCTTCACCAATTGTTGAATGCCGTTGAGTATGTCAAAAATGCATACCCGCATGTGAAAGAAGAAAATATAAGAAACATCGTCTTGTTTTGCGATGAAGAAAAGCAAACACAATACTTCGATTTCTGTCAGCAAAATGGCTATTTGTTTCTATCAGCTGGCTACTTAATCACACATGGTGAACCGATAGAGCCAGAAAGAACAAAAAATACGTTGTTTGATACCTATTGGTTTGATGGATGGGGGTGAATTTGTTCAATAATTGAATCAATTACGGTTCCTTTTCGCTAAAACCAGCATTCTCCACCTTCTCCAACTCCTCTAAAAAAAATACTTTTTCCCGCGGTTGTTCCTCCCAGATAAAATTATTCACCACAAAATCCAATTGGAGCTTGCTGTCTGCAAGGAGGATCGATCTTCCTTTGTAGGGTTGATTGGTTAATACTTTGCGTTCCTGAAATGATTTGGACGAAAAGGCATTCAATGCAACTTCGATCGTAGTCAAACTCTTTTTGCGAAGCCCCCTGTATTCGAGCTTCAGCAACTTATTTTGCCCATCAAACAGATACCCCACAATGTAATTTCTATTTCTTACATACAAGAGGAAACCTACTGCTATTAAGGTCGGCGCAAGACAAATAGCACCAAAAACAAGCGGGTTATCAAACAAGTATTGTAACCTTCTTGTATGTTCACTGTTGTCTATTTCGCCTATTGTATAAAACAAAATAAAACCCGTTCCGATAAAGGTGATTACACCAACCACAATGATCTCTAGAAACAGGTAAGCTATGTAATTTTCGTTTTTTGTTTTGGATGAAATCATGGAGCAATTGGATGGTTTGCTAAATTAATGGAAAAGATTGGCTTTTGGCTGTTGAACCTTTTTGTGAGGGAACAAGATCTCTCTTCCTTACTCAATCCTCACACTCAAAACTCATCTCCTGCTCAATCCTCACACTCAATCCTGAATACTCAATCTCTTCACCATTGCAAACAACATCCGAGACAACTCATCCGCTTTCTTGTAAAAGATGGCATAACTATCATCCGTTAAATAAGCCTGATCTTTCAGAAAATCAAACAACGCGACACATTCAAAAGTTGATCCGCGGGCAATTACGTAGAAACGCCGTCGATCAGGATTCGTAAAACGACCTGAACCTTCTGCAATATTCAGCATGATGCTCAAAGAAGCTCGTCGTAATTGGTTCTTAGATATGGGATCAAAGGAATTAGCGGTATTCAGAAAAATCGAAACATCCTTATTGAAGGACTTTGCTTTATGGTAAACATCTAGTTTTTCGAAATCGAACATGATACAGTGTAATTAAGATTCTAACTTAATATACACATTTTGAACGAGAATGAAGGATTAAGAGCAAGATTGTAAATACTCAATCCTCCCTCTCAAAACTCAAAAAAGCGTGAGGAAGAGCGTGAGTCTAGAGGGCAAAAAAAAAGCCGATTTAAAAACTACTACCTCAACAAAGGGCATGAAAACGGAGGATCGTTTGGAAGAACTAGATTCTGCCTCCATACTCAATGCTCAAGCTCAAAACTCATTCCGTACTCAATCCTCACTCTCACTACTGAAAGAAAAGGTGCTTGATACACTAGCGTGAGTTTGAGAGTGAGTCTTGAGGGAAAAAGAAAAGGTGTAAACACTCTCGTATTTACACCTTTTCTTTTTAGTACTCGAAGCGGGACTTGAACCCGCACGCCCATACAGGCACAGGATTTTAAGTCCGGCGTGTCTACCAATTCCACCATTCGAGCGAAACAAAAAAGGAGCTTAAAAAAAGCTCCATCTTTTTGTTGAGCGGGAGACGAGATTCGAACTCGCGACCCCGACCTTGGCAAGGTCGTGCTCTACCAACTGAGCTACTCTCGCTTTTATTTATTTCAATTTTTCGCTTTCGCGACAACCATAACACGCTTGTTACGGGCGACAAATGTAGAAAGTATTTTTTAAAATCAAAGCGGTAAATGCGAAAAATTGCATAAAAATTTAAACGTTTCACGTTTCGTTCCGCCAAGTAGCTGATTTTGTAGTTGTTTATCTTTCGTTGAACACATCGTTGTGCTTCAAAAAACAAGTTGACTAAAACACGTACCCATGCCATAAGTTCCGTTTGGAATTTTAACTTTGTTCTTAAACCCATTAACAATCAAACGATGAAATACATTCTAGTTTCTTTAGCAATCGTTGCTTTTAATTTTTGTTCATTCGCTGACTCCCCTATCACTTCTACCAATTTTGCTTCCGCTTATAGTGAATCGCCCATCGTTTCTGCTGCAACAACAGCTAGTGGTGTATTAACCGATGAGTTGATGGATTATTTGATGGATGAAAAAAATCCGATTGATGTCAAAATGGCTGTGATCAACCAATTGGGGTGGGATTTTGATGGAAAATCAAATGCGTCGACTTTTCAAGCTTATTTATTCAAGAAGAAAAAATTCAAAAACGAAGCAGCTTTTAAAAAGAAAGGTACTGCTCATCAACTCATTTGCATGGCCTATCTCAAAGCGATGGACAACTATTTCGATGTCTCAGATGCGATTGTATACGCCAACTTAGCGGTGAAGAAAAACAGTAAAAGCTACACCATTCAACTCATTGCGGGCATCATCAAAGCGCAACAAGCAATGGATAGTAATTGGTGCAGTGTTTATGAATTAACAAACGATGTACGTTCCAATGAAGGACTTACAGTTGACATGAATGCAACAGCTATTGACTTGATTTTTGAATACATGGATTTGTACCGTGATTCTTGCCAATAAAATCAATTGATTTCAAAATCACGAGTTTCCGATAAACTACTTTATTATTAGTTTGAAAACCTATATTGATTTATGTATAGTAGTGAATTTCAAATTGTGGGCTTCCTTTTTGATTTTACGAGATTTTAGTTAGAAGGATGACGCCTTTTGAACGGAAAAAGTGAAATGAAGTGGAATGCGGAAGAGCAAGCACCGCTTGTGAAGGATGAGGAAGCCCGCCTCGGGATCGCCGAAACGGTCGCAATTCCACAAATGGAGCGCATTGACGGACAAACAGCGTCGAGTTTTCTTTTGCTTATAATCAAAAGCAGTGCTTTTTCTTCTTTTGCGGAAAGAGAATTGGTTCCAATTCGAAGTCCAAGCGTCAGCGCAGGTTAGAAAAGTAAGGTAAATTAAAAAAAGTATTTTAGATTGTGATTTTTAATCGGACAATAATGTTTCAAAATAGATGAAGACACCCGATAGCATTGAGTTAAACGGCTACAAACACGTCGCACACACTTCTCAAAACTTTAGTGATGCAGAGATGCTTACCAAAAGCACCGATTTCCATCACTGGTTGGATCGACGTCGCTCGGTGCGCATGTTCTCTACTGAACCCATCTCGAAGGAAATCATTGATCAATTGATCTTGGCTGCTTCAACAGCTCCCTCTGGTGCGCACAAACAACCGTGGACGTTCTGTGCTGTTTCGAATGCAGCATTAAAAACACAGATCCGCATTGCTGCTGAAAAGGAAGAACAGGAAAATTATGATGGTCGCATGAGTGAACGCTGGCGAAAAGACCTTGCTCACTTGGGAACGGATATGAATAAACCGTTTTTGGAAGATGCTCCTTGGTTGATCATTGTTTTTAAACGTGTCTATGAAGTAGATGAACAGGGCGAAAAACACAACAATTATTATGTCAATGAATCGGTTGGTATTGCCTGTGGAATGCTCATTGCTGCCATTCACAATGCGGGTTTAGTGACATTAACTCACACACCAAGTCCAATGAACTTTCTGACAACTTTATTGGATCGACCAGCAAATGAACGTCCATTTTTACTCTTACCAGTTGGCAAAGCATTACAACCCGCATTCGTTCCCGATTTACAACGCAAAACCTTAGAAGAAGCGAGTGTTTTCTACCAATAAACGAGTGAGCTTACTCAGAAACAGCCAGATCATTTAATAAACGGAGTAACTCCTTGCCTGGCACAACACCCGATTGTCGCCATTTTATTTTGCCTTCTTTAAACACAATGAGCGTTGGAACACCACGAACTTGATACGCAGCTGCAGCCTTCGGGTTTTTATCCACATCTATTTTTAAAATCGTTGCCTTGCGCCCAATTTTAGTCTTCACATCATCAAGAATGGGACTCATTGTTTTGCATGGTCCACACCAAGTCGCATAAAAATCAACCAGCACTGGGTGTTTGCCATTGATTAATTCCTTGAAAGATTTTTTCGTTTCCATCGGTAATTTTTGGCAAGGTAAGGTCTTTTCGACAAATTATATGTAACTCCTATTACACGGTTGATTTCTCGTCTAACAATCACAATTAATAGACTAATTAATTAGGTGATAAGAGCAAATCACACACTCAATGAATACTAACTTTAAGTCAATTGAATTTTTATATGTCCAAACCATTAACTATTTTTATGAAAAATATGAACAAGCTATGAAAAAAATTTACTTACTAGCTGGAGCTTTGGCTACTGGTTTAGTTGCTACAGCGCAAATAAATCCAGTTTCTATCCCAGCAAAAAACTCAAAAAATCAGCCTGGATTCGCAAAAAAATCGCTTTCTAGCACTGAAAAGGCGCAAGGTGATGTACTTTGGTCTAATAACTTTACAACTGCTTCTGACTGGACAATCTCCAATGCTGGTGCTGCAGGAACTCCTCCTCACACAGCAGGTGACTGGGCAATTGTAAATGCCATGCCTACTTCACTGACTTCTCAAATCCCAACGTATGGTTTTCCAGCAGCAATGGTATCTACATCAGGTGGTAACTTTGCCTTAATTGATTCTGATGCAGCTGGTGGAAGTGCTACACAAAATGCTTATTTGACTACGGCAGTAGGCGTTGACTTAGCTACATTATTAGCGGCGAATAGTTCAGCTGCAAATGCACCAATGTATTTAGAGTTTAATGAAATTTACCGTAACTTCTTGGATGAAACGTATGTTTCTATTTCCAATGATGGTGGGGTTACTTGGGTAGAATTTCAGGTAAATCCTGAGGCAGAAGTTCCAGTAAACACGAATTCCAGTTCTCCAGAAGTAGAAGTATTAAATATTACTTCTGTAATCGGTGCTGGAAACTGGGGAACTGATGTTCGTATCCGTTTCCGTTACCAAGGAGCTTGGGACTGGTTCTGGGGTATTGATGATGTGAAATTAGTAGAAGCATGGGATAACGATGTGAAAGTTACTGAATGGCACCAAGGAACTGACGTTACTACAACGTTAGGATTGGACTACTTCATTGTTAACCAATCACAAGCAAGTTTCCCAGGTGTAACTTTTGGAGCTGAAATTTTCAATAATGGATCTTTAAGTCAAGCTGCTGTTTCATTAACAGGTGATTGCGCTGCTTTAAGTTACGCTCAAACAGGATCTTCTGTGGCTCTTCCAATTGCTGGAATTGATTCATTGACCATTACAACGCCAATGATTCCTACTGCAACAGTTGGTGATTATGTTGTAGATCTTTCGTTGGATTTAGGTGCAAACACAGATAGCGAATTGAATAACAGTTCAACTTCAATGACGATTCGTCGTGATGAATGGGTATATGCTCGTGACAATGGCAACAGAGTTAGTGCTATTAATCAAGTTACATCACAAGATGCACTTACATTGAAAATTGGTAACGTAATGGAGATATTTGATCCAATGGATATTACCATGATGCAAATTCGTTTAACAAACCAAAATGCAGCTGTAGGACAACAAATTTATGGAGAAATCTATGTATTTGAAACCGACTGGGTATTCTATGCTGAAACACAACCTTACACTATTGTTGCAAATGATTTAGATAACTTCGTTACATTGCCATTAGATGGTGGTGCATTGTCAGTGAATGCTGGTGATCAAATCTTAGTTGTTGCTGGTCACTACGGTGGTGCAAGTGAAGTTTCTTTTGGATTAGCACAACCATGTGATGAAGGTACAGTTCAAGGATTTACAGCTGACGGTGCTGGTTTCCAATTAACGACTCCAAATGCAGTAATGGTACGTATTTCTGATCAACCATTGGCTTTAGAAGAAAACACAGCTGATTTCTCAGTAAACGTTTTCCCTAATCCTGCTGTTAACGAAGCAGCTGTTTCTTTTGAATTGACAAACAGTGCTGATGTTACATTGACTGTAACTGATCTTGCTGGTAAAGTTGTTTACACAAACGTTTTGGGTAACACTGCTGCTGGTCAACATTCAGTAGACATCAACACAGCTGCATTAGCTGGTGGTGTTTATGCTGTTAATTTCAGTGCAAACAATGCTGTTGTTACGAAGAAATTGGTAGTGAAAAAATAATTCATCTCAACAATGAATAGCGAAAGCGTCTGTAGATTTACAGGTGCTTTTGTTTTTTAAACCAATCCCTATTCCCGAAATAGCGACACAAGACGTATATTTGTAACCACTAAAACTCAAGCAATGAAAGGATATGTATTTCCCGGTCAGGGTGCACAATTTTCCGGAATGGGAAAAGACATCTATGAAGCATCAGACCGTGCAAAAGAATTATTTCACCAAGCCAATGATATTCTTGGTTTTAACATCCAACAAATCATGTTCGAAGGAACAGATGAGGAATTAAAACAAACCAAAGTAACACAACCTGCTATCTTTTTACATTCAACAATTTTGGCAGAATGTCTAGGAGATGCTTTTCAACCTGCGATGGTTGCTGGACATTCTTTAGGTGAACTTTCTGCTTTGGTTGCCAATAAAACGCTTTCATTTGAAGATGGATTGCGTTTGGTTTCGAAGCGTGCTTTAGCCATGCAAGATGCGTGTGAAAAAGAACCTTCTACCATGGCTGCCATTCTTGGATTGGAAGATCAAGTTGTGGAAGAAATTTGTGCTGCAATTGATGGAATCGTTGTTCCTGCAAATTATAACTGCCCAGGACAATTGGTTATTTCAGGTAGCGTTGCCGCAGTTGAGGAAGCTTGTGCGAAATTAACAGAAGCTGGTGCCAAACGCGCATTGATTCTCCCAGTTGGTGGTGCATTCCACTCTCCGTTAATGGAGCCTGCTAGAACTGAATTAGCTGCTGCAATTGAAGCAACTACGTTCAATCAACCCATTTGCCCGATCTACCAAAATGTGACTGCATCTGCGATTACAGATCCAGAAACGATTAAACGGAACCTCATGGCACAATTAACGGCTCCTGTGCGCTGGACGCAAACTATGAATCAAATGATTGCTGATGGTTGCTCAGAGGTAGTTGAAGTTGGTCCAGGAAAAGTATTGCAAGGTCTCTTCAAGAAAGTAGATCGCGCATTTCCATGTTCGAGCGCTGAAATCTAGTTTTATACTTCTCTTTTTGCCGGTAGTGATGTTGTATTGCTACCGGTTTTTTGTTGAAATAGGTTTTGAATTGCGTATCTTCTATAACAAGTATTTTAACGATCACTACACTAACAATCTTAAACTCAATTCTTAAAAGGGTTGTAGGATCAAATCCCCCTTTTTGCTTGCGCTGAAGCTACAGCAAAGGCGCAGAATCGCGTTTTTCCAATCAATCAAAGACCGGTGCAAAATTCATTAATCGAGGCATGAAAAAATTCAACACCGCAGTTTACACCTGTAAATGAGGATGTTGAATTTTTGAAATAACGAAGAGTAAGGGGTTTTGCAACGGGCTTAATCAATAATACTCAATCACAATGGGCAACTTCGTATGCACCAATTGTTTGAGCAAACGCTCCAAGGGTTTCTTTGCTTTCTCTTTTAAACGCAGACGTTCACCTGAAGCAACCATTTTCGTGCGGGCTTTGCGTTGCAGGGCTTGCCGTTCATAATCTCTCCAAATTCCATTTTCAACAAACACATCAGTTTTTTCTGGATTAAGACTAATCGAAAGTAATTCAGGGTTTGGAATGCGTAGAATGAGTTTCCCGTCTTTTGGTGTAACTGTAAATTCCTTGCGTTTTAAATCAACACCATACAACAACTCACCTTTAATCACCAAAGTTAAACGTCGTTTGACATTGCTGTGCGAAATGGCATGTTTTACCTGATCATATTCATAGAGTTTATTTATGTTACCCGAAATTTGTTCAGCTACATTTTTATAATACTCTACTGAATCTACCACAACCTCATCGCGGAATTTAATGGTGTTTAATTGAATGATCTTACGGATTTCTTCCACGTGTAAGGGCGTGTCTTCAATCGTAAATTCATCAGAGTTTGTCCCTGGGAAAAACCAACGGTAAACAAACACAACACCTAGGACAATTAATCCAACGATTATTAATCGTTTAATCAATTTGGCGATTTCTCTTATCTTGTTCCGTTCCATGAATAATTATTTCTTCAAACCCCAGTGCTTTATAAAAATCAGTTAAAAACACAATGGCATTCTTTTCTGCATCGTTTAGTATTTCTAATTGTTGCATGTCTTTTCTAATTGCTTTTTCGCCCAATCGTAAAATGGTGTTTTTTTCTTGTTGCGAAAAATTGGTTCTCAAACCACTGATTTCAACCATTTCTGTTTTAATCTGATCAGGATTCATCTCAAACGAAATAATTTCTGGTGGTGGCAATTGAATTTCAATGCGTTTACCGTTGACCTTAATATCTGAATCCTTTACCTTGTTGAGATCAACTCCTGCTCTAATTTTCGCTTTACAACTCATCAGAATTTTACGATCGCCCCACTTCCAGTTTGTCCACGTTCCTTTATCATCCAATTTGATGATTTTTCCGACCGTATACTCACTCGTAGAAAGCATTCCAATGGTGCGGATTTCATAAATTTCTTCATCTTTTACTGGAGCATCATCTGTTCCACAACTACTCAAAACGAAAGCACAACCAATCAACCAATACACAAAACGGTACTTCATATTTCCTAAATTTACGAAAATGGTGCCAAACTCATTGCTTGCATTCCGATAACCAACGCACGATCATCAATGTTGAATAGTGGATGATGAACACCGTGAACAATTCCTGCTGCCTCATTGCGCACTCCTAGACGGAAAAAACATACTGGAATTTCTTGCGCATAATACGAAAAGTCCTCTGAAGTTAACCGAATGGGCAATGTTTCTATGTTTTCTATGCCAAAATGTTCCTCAGCGAGGGTTCGTATTCGGGTTGTTAATGCTGGATCGTTTTCCAAAAATGGATAGCCATTTGAAATCGTGAAATCGGCTGTTGCTCCATGCATTGCAGTTACATGCTCTACCTGTTGTTGGATGATATTCAGTGCTTTCGATCGCCAGTTTTCATCCATTGTGCGGAAAGTGCCTTTTAAAATTGCTTTTTCAGGAATGACATTTGTTGCGCCGAGTGCTTCAAAATGACCAAATGATAAGACACATGGCGTTTTCGGATCACAATTTCTACTTACGACTTGCTGTAAACTCGTTAATAATTGTGCACCAATCATGATCGGATCAATGGTTTGATGAGGCGTTGCACCGTGTCCACCTTTGCCATTGATGGTAATGTAAATCTCATCGCAAGAAGCCATGTACAAACCTGTTTTGAAACCCAACTTACCTGTTTCCATATCAGGGAACACATGCAAAGCTGCCATTGCGTGTACAGATGGATTGGTCAATGCTCCGGCTTTGATCATCAACGAAGCTCCACCGGGATTTTTCTCTTCTCCAGGTTGGAAAAACAACTTAACTGGAGTTGGCAATTCATCCCGCAATTCCATTAAAATTTCAGCAGCTCCTAATAAAATTGCTGTGTGTACATCATGTCCACATGCATGCATTACACCTTCGTGTTGGGATTTATACGGAACGGTAGTTTGCTCGTGAATGGGAAGCGCATCCAGCTCTGATCTTAATCCGAAACAGGAATCCATTTCTCCATGTTGTTTCCCTCGAATGATTGCCGTAATTCCAGTATCAGCCACACCAGAGGTAAACGGAATTCCAAGTGCTGTCAATTGTTTGACAACGTATTCCATTGTTGCATGTTCTTGGTACGATAATTCTGGGAAACGGTGAATCTGTTCGCGGTAAGCTTTCACTTTTTCAAACAATTCTTCCGAACGTTGGCTGATAATTGCGTGGATATTATTCTTCATTCTTGTAGAGATTGAAACCTGATTTGATCATCATAAAAGCAACATACGCCATGATGAATCCGAATACGATTTTTACTAAAGCTGGCGATAATTTAAGGGATAATTTTGAACCAATGTAGCCGCCAATTACAAAGGTAGAAGCAACAACCAACCCATATTTCCAATTGAGATTTCCCGTTTTCGCGAAATTCATGGTTCCTAAAATAACGACGGGTAAAGTGAGAATAAACAAGCTTGTTCCTGTGGCCTGATGTTGGGTCAAACCAAGGAAATAAACCAACGCTGGTACGATTATAATTCCACCACCAACTCCCATAAATCCGCTCAAGGTTCCTGCAAATAAACCAATTAATACAAGGATAACAATTGTTTCTATGGTCATTTTTCCCGTGTTCATCTATTAAATATTACCAAGATAGTTATTTCGCGACTCATTGAACAAGTAAATTACATCCTCGAAGATCAGCTTGATCAAAACGACCCAATAATTGCAATTGTTCCTTCACTATTTTTCCTAAATCTTGGGTTGAAATAAAAGAGCAAGAATACAGATTGGCTAAATCAATCACATTTAATCCGCCAGTTTTTCCTGCTTCTACCAACGAAAACGGATCATTGACATCGCGCAACTGAACGTGCATCCAATTGGGCAAATCAAACAATCCATCTTTATTACTATAGGCTTGCGAAAGCAATTCACTCATGCCGTATTCAGAAGAAATATAGGCACAGCCAAAAGCCGTTTTAAGCGTCGCATGCAGTTCTTCCTTGGACATTTCTTTCCGTCGACCTTTCATGCCTCCCGTTTCAATGACGATGACATCCTGCAAATCGGGTTGCAATTCAGCCAAATCCAATAAGGCATACGAAACGCCAAATAATACCAATTGTTTACCCGTTTTTCGTCCCAAATCGATGGCATGTAAAAGTGCAGTTGCATCGTTCAAGTAAAATCCAGAAAGTTCGTGCTGGGTTTCTTTGATCAAATAATCAACCATGTACACCAAACTCGATTCGCCCTGTTCCACATAACTAGGCAGTAGCGCGAAAATGATTTGATCGGTCAATTTGCCTAAAAAATGCTCGTAAGTTGGCAAAAAGGAACGTTCATACAGCGAACAATCTGCCACCAAATGTTGACTGCGCTGCATTCCTGTTGTTCCGCTGCTTTTGAACACGACTTCAGGCGTACGACCTTCAGCGATGATTTCATGCGTTTTAAAAAACGAAATGGGTAGGAACGGAATTTCAGCAATCGAAGTTGGTTCAGGCTTATTTAATAATTCAACGAATTGGCGGTAAACAGCAACGTGTTTGGTTTGATAACGGTATACTTCCAACGCACACTGTTCAAAATCAGTTGGTGTTTGTATGGAAAAAATACGATCAATGAGTTGTTGCATGCTACAAAGGTAGAAAATCCCTGTCACCTCATCGGAAACCACAAGCGAAACATGGAACCTTTGCCTACTGAACTTTTTACTTGAATTTTCCCACCGTGTTCTTCCACAATGAGTTTCACGTAGTACAAGCCTAAACCAAACCCTTTTACATTGTGTAAATTGCCTGTTGGAACTCGGTAAAACTTATCGAAAATCAATTTAATATCTTCGCGTTTCATACCTATTCCATTGTCGGAGATGGACAATTCAAATCCATTATTCACATTGGCTGTATGAATGGTGATCTGCGGTGTCTGTTCACAATACTTGACCGCATTATCAAGCAAGTTGTAAACCACATTTGTGAAATGCACTTGATCTACATTCAATTGGTCATTTTCAGCAAACAATTCCAAATTGATTTGACCACCATTATCTGTTTGGTTGAGATCGAAACTTTCTTTGGCATCGAGAATGAGTTCGTGAATCGATAATTTCTCAGTTGATAATACCAATTTATCTTTGTCCAATTTAGCGACGTTCAACACACGTTCTACTTGATTTTCAAGTCGTTTGTTTTCCTTATAAATGATTTCTGCGTACCGTTTTAACCGTTCAGGATTATCTTTGAAATCGCCACGCAAGAGCAATTCACTCGACAATCCAATGGTGGAAATCGGCGTTTTTAACTCATGCGTCATGTTATTGATGAAATCCGTTTTGATTTCAGATAACCGCTTTTGTTTTAAAATAACATTGATTGCAAAGGCAAAAAAGATCAAAATCAAGGTAATAATGGCAACCAAATACAACCAAGGCGACGTAAGCGGTGTTGCTGCGCGAATCGGTTTACTTTTTACATTGGGGAATAAAACGGTAAAGTAGTGTCCATCTTTTTTCCACTCCAGTTTTTCCGATGTAATACCGTTCATGCTATCCCTAGCTGGTTTATAACCGCTCGTTTTAGTATAGCGAATCATGTTTCCAAAGACAATGGAATCGGTAAAACAATCGTAAATTCCGTATTGAAAATCTTGGTTCAAACTCTGTTCATCGAACTCTCGTTTGAGCAACTGTTCCAGGTAAAAAGGATGTAATTCTTCGGTAATATCAACGGAAAAGTAGTTTGAGCGAATTTGAGTGACTGCCCCATATAAATCTGCTCGATAAACGGCATCGTGGTTAATTTCTTCCAACACATTCCGCAACGCGATGTGTGCATGTTCGGAAAACTGCTTGAGATTCAAACTGTCTTCTTTTTCTTGAATTTCAATCGTTACTTTCTGCGCTTGCAGGGTTTTACGAATCCAAAAAATCTGAATAAATAAAATACTTGCCAACGAAATGATGCCAAGTATAATAACCGCATTGACCGTTTTCCGATTCATCGTTTAGTATTGCTCCATTGCTGGATCAATTTCACCAGCCCAAGCTAAAATTCCGCCTTCGAGGTTGTATAAATTGGTGAAGCCATAATTATCTTCCAAAAAGGCAATCACGTTTGCACTTCGTTTTCCTGAACGACAATGAACAATCACTTGTTTTTCTTTCTCAATTTTCTCAACATTATTCGGGATTTCGCCCATTGGAATAAGCAAACCGTCGATCGAACAAATGTCATGTTCATAGGTTTCACGCACATCAATTAATTGAAAATCGCTTCCTTGATCTTTTAATGCTTTTAGTTCTGTTACTGAAATACTTTTCATTGTATGTTGTTTTTGGTGACAAAATGCGTGATAATCTGTTTCAAAAATAAAGTTTTCTGTGGCGTCAATCAACGGATTGGCTGGATCTTTTTCAAATCGTATAGTTTGTTGCTTTGTTGTAAGCGCATCGAATTGCATGAATTTACCTGCTAATACTTCTCCAATTCCAGTTACAACTTTCAGTACTTCCATCGCTTGCATAGAACCAATAATGGATGGAATAATGCCAATTACGCCAGCTTCTGCACACGATGGCGCTTCTTCTGGAGTTGGAGGAATGGGAAATAAATCGCGGTAATTGGGTCCAAAAGAACCGTCTGTATCTTGGTAATTAAAAACAGAAACAGTTCCAGAGAAACGCACAACAGAACCATGGATATTGGTCTTTCCTAACAACACACATGCGTCATTAATCAGATAACGCGTTTGAAAATTATCTGTTCCATCAACAATTACATCAAATTGACGGATCAACTCCATTGCGTTTTCTGGTGCTAAAAGCGTTTGATAGGTCAGAATCTTAATTTCAGGATTGAGTTGTTTTAATCGATTTTGAGCTGCTATGACTTTCGGTTGACCAATCTCTTGTACCGTATACAATGGCTGACGGTGTAGATTTGACAATTCCACTAGATCGTTATCGACAATTCCAATCGTTCCAATACCAGCGGCTGCTAGATAAGTCAAAACTGGACAACCCAATGCTCCTGCTCCAATAACCAATACAGTGGCGTCTTTCAACTTTTGCTGATTGACTTCACCGAATTGTTCAAGGGAAAAATGGCGTTTGTAGCGTTCTTTTTCTAGTTGCGAAAACATGGTGCAAAGTTACGAAAAAGACTGTCGAAGTAGAAGATCTAGAGCGTATTTAGGGCTGGAATTATTTTGAGGCGTTCGCAAGCTTATTTACAACAAGGGCAAGATGAACACACGATTTTAATTTCAGCTTAAAACTTCTAATTAGGGCGAATGCTTATACAAAAAAGAGGTGGATTAAAAATTGGTAAAATGCAAGGCGTTGAGGATGAGATGTTGGGAGTTTACTAAAGTAAATGACCAACTTCGATTTCCGAAAATAACGCAGCAGTTTATTAATTTTTAATCCACCTTCTACTATTTTTTAAAAAAGAATTACAGTGTATCAATTTGCCATTTCACTCATGAACTTGATCCGCATTAAGCGAAGTTCTTCTTCGGTATAATCGCCATCTAATTCATGAAATGCAGTTGTCAAATCATCTGTTTCCGCTTCTGAGAAATAATCAAAGATTTCGTCTTGATTTTCAGGATCTAAGATTTCATCGATATAGTAATTGATATTCACCCGTGTTCCAGATGAAACGATTGCTTCAATTTCCTCAATCACCTCATCCATTGATTTTCCTTGAGCGCGACCAATATCTTCCAATGGCAATTTGCGGTCAATGTTTTGAATGAGTTGAACTTTTAATCCTGATTTATTCACCAATGATTTGACCACTAAATCTTGTGGGCGATCAATATCATTTTCTTCAACATAATTTTTAATCAAGTCAATGAATGGAATTCCATATCGTTGTGCTTTCCCCGTACCAACCCCTTGGATATTGGTCATTTCATCAATTGTGATGGGATATTGCAAACACATGTCTTTCAACGATGGTTCTTGGAAAATCACAAACGGTGGAATATTATTTGATTTAGAAATGGATTTACGCAAATCAACCAATAAATCATAAAGACCTTCATCAAACGCACCACCTTTTCCAGCAGCTGCGAAAGAATCATCATCATCAGTAACAGAAAAATCGTGTTGTTTCACTAAAATAAACGAAGTTGGATTCTCTAAGAATGAGCGACCAGCTTCGGTGAACTTTAATGTACCATAGGTTTCAACATCTTTATAGAGCAACCCAGCAAGCACTGTTTGACGAATCACTGCATTCCAAAAATGTTCATCTTTTTCTTTTCCGACACCGAATAATGGTAATTGATCATGTCGGTAACTTTTAATTTCAGCAGTAACACCTCCTGAAAGAAATGCACAGACATGTTTCGATTTTTGTTGCTCTTGCAAGGTATCAACAGACTGCAACAATTGTTTCACATATTCAGAACCTTCAAATCGTTCAAGCGGATGACGGCAATTGTCACACATACTCGAGCAACCTTTCTCATCAAAATGTTCACCGAAATAATGCAGAATAAACTTCCTGCGACAAACGGAGGTTTCACAATAAGAAACGATTTCATTGAGCAATTGTTTTCCGATTTCCTGCTCAGCAATTGGTTTTCCTTGTAGGAATTTCTCCAATTTCTCAATGTCCTTGTAACTGTAAAAAACAATACACTCACCATCACCACCATCTCGACCAGCTCTACCTGTTTCTTGATAATAACTCTCCAATGATTTTGGAATATCATGGTGAATCACAAAACGCACATCTGGTTTGTCAATTCCCATTCCGAAAGCAATTGTCGCTACAATAATATCGACTTCTTCCATCAGGAACATATCTTGATGTTTCCCACGTGTGTTTGCATCAAGACCAGCGTGATACGGCAATGCATTGATTCCATTGACCTGTAACAATTCAGAAATTTCCTCTACTTTCTTTCGAGAAAGACAATAAATGATACCTGATTTTCCAGATCGCGCCCGGATATAGCGTATGATTTCTTTTTCAACATTGTGTTTTGGTCGAATCTCGTAATAGAGATTATCCCGGTTGAACGAAGATTTAAATAAAATCGCATCCTGCATATTCAGGTTCTTCTGAATATCGGACTGCACCTTTGGTGTTGCTGTTGCGGTAAGAGCAATAATCGCTACATCAGAAATTTTCTCAAAAATCTCACGAAGTCTGCGGTATTCAGGACGGAAATCATGGCCCCATTCTGAAATACAATGCGCTTCATCAATCGCAAAAAACGAAATAGGAACCGACGTTAAAAAATCGATGTTTTCCTGCTTTGTCAACGACTCAGGCGCAACATAGAGCAATTTGGTTTTACCTGCGAGGATATCATCTTTCACACGGTTAATTTCCGTTTTACTCAATGAAGAATTCAAAAAATGTGCAATTGAATTGTGATCACTCACATTACGAATAGCATCCACCTGATTTTTCATCAGGGCAATAAGTGGAGAGACTACGATTGCCGTGCCTTCAGAGAGTAACGCCGGAAGTTGATAGCAAAGCGACTTTCCGCCACCAGTTGGCATTATTACAAATGTATTCTGTTTGTTCAAAACATTTGTAATAATCTCTTCCTGTTGTCCCTTAAAAGTATCAAAGCCAAAAAACTTGCGAAGTGACCCTTTTAGATCATGATGATCCATAAAGTTTGAAAATTAGAACGTTATCTATATTATTTTGTTATTTCGAAATTAACTAAATGATTCCGAACGCCAACTAAAAATCGGCAACTCAACTAAATTACAGGATAAAAGCGGAAAAAACAACTATTAACAAACAATTGACTCCTCTTTTTTAGGTATTCGTTACTTTTGCAGTCTGAAAGTATGGAAGAGAAAAATAATATGTCCTTCCTCCAACATTTGGAGGAGCTTAGATGGAGGTTGGTTCGGTCAGTTGCAGTAATCCTTGTGTTATCAATTGTACTCTGGATCTACCAAGAATGGATTATGGACACATTCTTCCTTTCCATGAGTCGTCCTGATTTCGTTACGTTCGATTTTTTTTGCAGGCATTTTACGATCATGTGTAGTGATGAAATTCCTATTGACTTTCAGAGTACAACTGTTAGTGGGCAATTTTCATACGCCCTCATGATGAGTTTTATGGGAGGATTGGTCTTGGCTTTTCCTTTTGTCTTTTACCAATTGTGGAGTTTTGTAAAGCCCGGTTTAAAGTCCAATGAAAAAATGATGGTAAAAGGAATTGTCTTTTACGTAAGCATGCTTTTCTTTATCGGAATTCTGTTTGGTTACTTTGTTGTTGCTCCGATGAGTGTTCAGTTTTTTGGATCGTATTCCATCTCAAAAAACATTGAAAACAACTTCACCATTAGTTCTTACATGAGTATGATTTTATCGACCATATTCTATACTGGATTGTTCTTCCTTCTTCCTGTAATCGCTTATATTATGGGGAAAATCGGATTGGTTTCTTCTGGATTTCTTAAAAAATACCGTAAGCACTCTATTGTAGGTGTTTTAATCCTTGCTGCAATTATCACTCCACCAGACATCATCAGTCAAGTCATTGTTTCCATTCCAATCTTATTGTTGTATGAAATTGGAATTTTGGTTGTGAAGCGTGTTGAGAAAAAACGAGCGAATCAAGTAGATTAATCGAGAAGGGGCATTATTATCACAAAAGAATAGTTGATTGACCGCAGAAATGATGATGCGTTAATGCTCAATCATAAATCAAATACTTCTTTCTAGTTAATAGAAAGTTGTCAAGCCCTGGCTTCCATGTTGCTTTGATTTGCTTTGCAGAATAACCATCGGCTAATTGTTGACGTAAACTGGATGTTCCAGCTAAACGATCAAAAAAGTTGCGTTGATCAATAAATCGAAGGCTATCACCTAACTGATCACGTGCATTTAATAGCCAAGTTAAATTAATCTCATACGCTCGTTTACGCTGAACACTTTCTAAATTATAGCCATTACACGGTTTATTTTCCCACAATGGTTGTTTGGCTCCAGAAGTTGAAACAGGCGTAAAAATATAGTCGGTTTTTCTGAACAAAGGATGGCCATACACTTCAAATGGATGATCCGTTCCTCTTCCAACACTAACCGTTGTAGCCTCAAAAAAGCACAAACTCGGATACAGTGTAATCGCCAAATCAGTTTTTAAATTGGGGGAAGGAGCAATTGGAATTTCATACTTCATCTTGTGCTTGTAATTCTTACAAGGAACAATATACAATTGACATGAAACATCGTTGTGCAACCAATATTCACCATTGATCATTAAAGCATATTCACCAATCGTCATTCCATAAACAATAGGAACAGGGTGCATTCCAATAAAGGAAGTGTGTGCTTCTTCACGAATTGGCCCATCAACATAATGTGCATTTGGATTCGGACGATCCAATACAATCAGCGGCTTCTTATTTTCAGCGCACGATTCCATTACATAATGTAAAGTAGAAATGTAGGTGTAAAATCGAACTCCAACATCTTGAATATCGAAAATAACCACATCAACATCCCACATTTGATCAGCGCGTGGTTTTTTATTATTTCCATACAAAGAAACAATGGGAAGACCCGTTACTTGATCTGTATGGCTCCAAATTTTTTCACCTGCGTCAGCTGTGCCTCGAAAACCGTGTTCTGGAGCAAATACTTTTTGAATTTGAATACCCAAGGAAAGCAATGTATCTACTAAATGCGTATTTCCGATCAACGATGATTGATTTGCAACAACCGCAACCCTTCTACCTCTCAAGGAATCCAGGTACAATGTCATACGCTCATTACCCAATTGAAGATCTGGCATTCTAGCCATTTCAATCTCTTGCTCACGGATCTCTTCTTGCGGGTGAATAATCTGTTCTTCAAATTGAACAACATCCACTTTTTCATCCTCAGTTGGTCGATTTGCCCCACAACTAGTCAGGAAAAGCAGTAAAATACTTTTCAAGCACAAAAGCTTTATGTACTTTCGTGCACGTATGAATGGTTCATGGAAATTTACATTTTTCATTGCTCGTAAGCTTCAAAAACAACAAGTTGAGGGCAAAAAAGTCGCTCGCCCCATTACGAGGATCGCTACCATTAGTATTGCTCTTGCAATGATAGTAAATATTATCACAATAGCCGTCGTAGATGGTTTCCAGCAAGAAGTACGCCACAAAGTAATTGGCTTCGGTTCGCACATCACAATTCAGAATTTAGGTGAAGGTTCGCTCTTCGAAAGTTCCCCAATGCGGTCAAATAAATCATTTGAAGAACTGCTTTTATCTGTCAATGGATTACAATCGATTCAACCAGTCGCTTACAAACCAGCTCTATTCCAGTCCGTTGATAAAAATCAACAACGCGAAATATTGGGTGTTGTTCTAAAAGGAGTGGATCAATCGTATGATTGGACTTTTATGCGTGAACATTTAGTTCGTGGCCGGATTCCAAATTTTACTGACATAAAGTCAGACGAAATTTTAATTTCACAACGCATCTGCAACGACCTACATTATAAGTTAGGAGATACTGCAAAAGCTTATTTTGTGAAACAACAGCCCATCCTTCGTACGTTCAAAATTGTTGGAATCTATGAAACGGGCTTAGAAGATTTCGATAAAGAAATGATCTTTTGTAACCTACATCAGGTGCAACAATTGAATGATTGGGGAATTCAAGCTTCTATTTTGATTGATGACACCTTATCAAATGGTGAATTGATTATTCGCGCTGATGTAACAGGAGGCAATGGTAATCACCGCTATGATTGGGGAAAAGGATTTGAACACTACCAAGGTTTTACCATTTGTCCTACAAAAGACACAACTATTCGTCTTATTGGGGCAGATTATTGGGCAAGTATCAATGAACCTGTTGGGAGTGATGAAGTAAAATCAGGTGAAACGACCATTGCAGATACGGCTTACTTGAAGATTACAGTAACTGGAAATCGGTATGCAGCATGTCAGTTCAAATTGGATGCTGATCGCGCTTTGATTCGCAATTATCAAGATGATCAAGGACTACAATTCACCTTAAATGCTGGTGGAAAATCCATTTCAGTTGAATCTATTCCTGGAAAAGGGAGTTCACACAATTATATTGGAAGTTATGAATTGATGGTGAATGATTGGAATGAATTGGATGCCATGAAGTATAAACTGAATAAAATGGTGCTTTTCAGTTCACAATCTGCTACTCAATTACAAGTAAAAAGTATCAAAGATCATCAAAATGAATTGTTTGTCTGGCTCGGATTTCTTGACCTAAACATGGCTATTATCTTAATCTTGATGTTAATTATTGGCATCATCAATATGGGATCAGCACTTTTAGTCATGATTTTGGTTCGAACAAATTTTATCGGAATCATGAAATCGTTAGGAGCAACAAATTGGAGCATTCAAAAATTATTTGTGATTCAAGGAGGTCGACTTATTCTAAAAGGAATCATCTGGGGAAATGTTATTGGTTTAGGATTTTGTTTCTTACAAAGTCAATTTGGTATTATTCGTTTAGACCCTAAAGTCTATTATTTAACCCAAGTACCCATCAGTCTTGATTTATTTAAAATTCTATTTTTGAACTTGTTAACGCTAGTGGTTTGTGTTTTAGCTTTGCTAATTCCTTCAATTGTGATAACGCGTGTTTCCCCATCAAAAGCCATTCGATTTAGATAGCACAGAATTAATTTGGCATTATCCTGTTAATTTTACTAAATTGCTTCAAAAACAACCGATAATTTGCTGATTTTTACCGATTAATCAATGAAATAAGAAATTGGTTCATTATTTGATAGTTATGCGACAACGAATTACATTTTTTTACGTTTATAAACTATGAAAGTTTGGTTTTCCATATTCCTTTTATTCCCAGCATTCGTTTGGTCGCAATTGACAACTAGTTCAATGTCACCCGGATCCTTGGTTCAAAACGTATTATTAGGACCTGGTGTAACCGTTTCGAATATTTCGTTTTCAGGAGTTGGATCATCAATTGGTTATTTTAATGGCGCTGGAACAAACCTCGGAATTGCTGAAGGTGTTGTTATGACAACTGGAACGATCAACAATAACGGAAGCGGACCACATGGACCAAATAACTCAAGCGGTTCTGGAGTTGATAATGGTGCTGGAGGATACAGTCAATTATCCAACTTAATTGGCGGAATACAAACCTACAATGCTGCTATTCTTGAATTTGATTTCATTCCTTATTCAGATACAGTTCGCTTTAAATATGTTTTTGGATCAGAGGAATATCCAGAGTATGTAGGATCGAACTTCAATGATGTATTTGCTTTCTTTATTACAGGACCTGGTGTAAGTTTTCAAAATATCGCCAAATTACCGAATGGAAGTCCAGTTGCTATTAATAATGTCAACAATGGTTCATCAAATGCTGGTCCATGTACCAATTGTAGTTATTACACTTACAATGGCGATGGAAACAACAGTCCTTATGATGGTAGCGCATTCTACATTCAATACGATGGTTTCACAAAAGTATTAGAGGCTGTATCAAAAGTTCAATGTGGTCAAACCTATCACCTAGTAATAGCCATTGCAGATGCTGGTGATGGAATCTTAGATTCAGGCATCTTTTTGGAAGCAAATAGTTTGACTTCAAAAGTTCCTGTTTCTGTTGATTATGCCATGTCTTATGATGCTTTCAACGATGGAGAAACAATGGCCGAAGGCTGTGTCAATACAACTGTTACTTTAACGCGTGGTTCCAATAATTCATCAGCAGCGTTAGTTGTTCCAATTACGGTAACAGGAACTGCAATCGAAGGTGTAGATTACACAGACATTCCAAATAGTGTCACTTTTGCTCCGGGTCAAACTCAAATTCAGTATACTTTCACCGCAATTTCGGATGGTTTAGCAGAAGGAATCGAAACAATCAATATGGTATTCCAAGTGCCTGATCCTTGTGGTGGTTCAAATCCTTTACAAATAGATTTAAACATCAATGACTTACAACCTGTTGCAGTAACTGTCGCGAGTTCCGATGTACTTTGCCCAGGACAATTGATTGAATTAATTGCCACGCCAACTGGAGGTGTTGGTCCATATACTTATGTATGGAGTACTGGTGAAACGACCAGCTCAATCTTTGTATCGCCAGCTAGCACACAAACGTATACAGTATCTGTAACAGATAATTGTTTAGGGGAAACCGCTTCTGGTTCTGGGACTGTAAATGTTCCTGTCTTTTTACCATTAACGATTGCAACAACCCCTGACATTGTTGAAATTTGTCCTTATATCCCTGCAACGTTGGTGGCAACACCTGCTGGAGGAGCTGGAAACTACAGTTATCTGTGGACAGATCAAGGTGGATCAACCATCGCAACTGCTGCTAATGTTACTGTGACACCTTCAACATCTACTTTTTATACCGTATTGGTAACCGATCAATGTGGCGAAACAGAAACTGCAACAATTAACTATACCATTACAAGTCCACCGCTTATTTTAACGATGTCTCCAGGAGTGACGGTTTGTCCGTATGAACCTGTAGTGATTAGTGTTACAGCAACAGGTGGCTATGGTCAGTATATTTATGCATGGCCACACTCTGGTGAAACAACAGCCTCTGTTACAGTGGCACCTGCAGCAACAACAACTTATACAGTAATTGTATCGGATGAATGTCAGACATTTACTGTTACTGGTTCAACAACGGTTACGGTGATTAAACCAAATGCAGACTTTATCATATCAAGTCATACCTTGTTTGAAGATTTACCAATTACTTTCCAGAATTTGACATCAGGTGGTGTTTCTTATGAATGGACTTTTGGTGATGGACAACAATCAACAGATGTTCATCCAAATAACACGTATGATGTGCCAGGTACCTATTTGGTAACGTTGATTGCAACAAATGAAATTGGCTGTAAAGACACGGTTACGAAACCAATTACTATCATGGAAGAATATTGGGTCTACGTGCCAAATGCTTTTACACCAGATGGAAATCGGTTTAACAATGTATTCGATGCGAGTACAATTAATATCTCGAAACTCGATGTTTGGATCTACAACCGTTGGGGAGAAGTGGTGTTTCGTTCAGATAAAGTAGAATTTAATTGGGACGGAACCTATAAAGGACTTCCATGTCAAGACGGAACATACACCTATAAAATAGCTTATGTAACCCGTTCCAACATTGAAGAGACTATTTACGGTCACGTCAACTTATTGCGCTAATTTTCAAGAAAGAAGCTGCTTAATTTGCACCAATAATCTATCAATTATAATGACTTTGTTCTTCCTCCATCAACAGGAATGTTTATTCCATTGATATAACTAGCCGCAGGTGACGCTAAAAAGGCTACAGCTGCTGCAACTTCTTCAGGTTGAGCAATGCGATTCATTGGTGATTCTCCAGCCATTTCGTCAAAGATAGAACTTACCGAATCACCTGTTTTTTCTGATTTCACTTCAGCAATGCTTTGTAAACGAACGGTATTTGTTGCTCCAGGTAATACATTGTTGACAGTTATATTAAAAGGTCCTAATTCGGTAGCCAAGGTTTTACTCCAATTTCCAACTGCACCGCGAATCGTATTCGAAACACCTAAATTCGGAAGTGGTTGTTTGACACTTGTTGAGATAATATTAATAATGCGACCACCACCATTCTTCTTCATGGCTGGAACAACAGCTTGTACCAATAAATGATTGCACACTAAATGCTGATTAAAGGTTGAAATAAATTCAGAAATATCAGCATCAATAATAGGCCCACCTTTTGGACCACCTGTATTATTAACTAAAATATCAATTTCATTTCCAGCTTGAGTAAAGGAAGCAAGTATTTCTTTTAAAGCACTCGGATTAGAAAAATCTGCTACCAGATAGTGGTGTTGTTGATTTGCATCACTTGGTAATTCGTTTAATACTGCTTGCAATTTTTCTTCATTTCGTGCCACAAGAACAATTGATGCACCCAATGTTGCTAATTCCATAGCAATCGCCTTACCGATCCCTTGTGTACTCCCGCACACCATGGCCGTTTTATTTTTTATACTTAATTCCACGTTGCGAAAATAGCGATTAATAATTGTTGGAGTAATTCAAAAAATAATTTTCATTCTAACAGCTTGTTAATAGCATATTTACGATTTGTTATTTCAAACTAGTTATTTGCTCAACGAAAGTCTATAAATAAAAAACTACAACTATATAATTTTTAATTAGTGTACTTTTGCTTTTTAATTATAAACATATAAACGCTTATTATGAGATTAAAACTACTCTTGATTGCGGTGTGTGGTTTCTTATCAAGTTTGGCAATTGCCCAAACAACGGTATCAACCAATCACACCAACAACAATGGTAATGGATCTGTAATATTTAATGTTCAAAATACCAATGCGTTTGACATTATTATTACGGGAGTCAATTGCCACTTAGGCACCAATGCCGCCAACAACGTTCAGTTGTTGTATCGTACAACCCCATTCAATGATTTAGCTGCTCCATGGGACGGTGGAGTCGTTGGTGCTGGTCAAAACGGTTGGATTTCTGCAGGAACAGCAATTGTCAATTCTAACACCGCAAATGGTGTTGTAACGGCATTAAGTTCATTGAGTTTAACGGTTCCAGCTGGTGCAACCTACCAATTAGGTATGGCTGCTAACACCATTCAATACATGACACTTGTAAGTGGTGGTGGGGCAAACATCAACACTTTTAGTGGTGGTGGTGTAAACCTCATTACTGGAGATGGTATCTCTTGGGGAGGAACTAATTACCCTGCAACACCTGCTAATTACCCTCGTGGGTTTATTGGTGGTATCACGTTCATTCCTGCAGTGCCTTGTACATCTCCTCCAGTAGCTGGAGCTGTAACTGCTGCAACAAATCCTATTTGTCCTTCAGTAAATAATACTTTAAGCATTACAGGTGGTACTGGTGGTACTGGACAAACTTACCAATGGCAATCTTCTTTAAATGGAACTACATTTTCAGATATCATTGGCGCAACTAGCTCTATCTATGTATCGAACATTGCAACGGCAACTTATTACCGTTTCTATACAACATGTAGTGGTTTAACAGATACTTCTGCTGCATTACAAGTTACAATGAGTCCGTTTACAAATTGTTATTGTAACAGTATTGCAGCAATTACTGCAGATGAGGAAATCTATAATGTAACAGTAAATGGAGGTTCAACTGATCCACTTTATGCAAATGCAAATGGGTGTACTACTGTTGCTCCAGGTCCTGGATCAATTTTAAGTAGGTATTCTAATTTCAAAACATTACCTGCAATTACATCAGCAGCTCCTGGCCAAACGATTAGTTTATCCATTATTCAAGATGAATGTGACGGCGCAACTTACTATGCTAATGGTATTGCTGTTTGGATCGATTATAACCAAAATGGATTGTTTACTGATCCAGGAGAGCAAGTTTACGTAGATGCTGCAACGGCAACTGGCCCACGTACAATTACTTCTTCTTTTACAATTCCTATGACTGCTACTGTTGGAACAACAGCGATGCGTGTACTTTGTGTTGAAGGATCCGCTGGTGCAACATTACAACCATGTATGACATACAACTATGGTGAAACAGAAGATCACTTGATTACCATTCAATGTCCTGCTTTAGCTGGTGTTACCTCAATTGATGCTGGTGTTTGTTCTGGAAATACAGTTACTTTAAATGGTACTGCATCTAACGGATTAGCAACTATCTCATGGTGGGATGCTCCAGTAGGTGGAACTCAAGTTGGTGCCGGAACGAGCTATACTTCTGGTGCATTAACAATTGATACGAATTTCTATGTACAAGAAGATTTCGCTGGATGTCCTTCTAGTTTCCGTGATACCATTTCTGTAACTGTAACTGCTGTTGATGTTACATTGGCTCCAGTAAATGCTTCATGTAACGGTGGTGACAATGGTTCATTCACACAAACAGCTGTTGCTTGTGGAACTGCTCCATTCGATTACTCTGTTAATGGAGGGGCTTTTGGTCCTATTCCTACAAATTTAATTGCAGGTACTTACTCAGTAATTGTTCGTGATGTTACGCTATCTCAAAGTGTTGCTTACCAAGTTATTATTACTGAACCAGTTGCTCCTACTTTAGGAAATGCTACCAACGTAACGTATTACAACGCAACTTTGGGTTGGACAACAGCTGGTGATGAAACTTCTTGGACTATTATATATGGCCCTGCTGGTTTTGATCCTGCAACTGCTGGAACGGTCGTTACTGGTGCTACAAACCCATACACACTTTCTGGTGTATTGACTGAAGACACAGCGTATGATTTCTATGTTCTTTCTGAGTGTGGACCCGTTGCTGATACTTCTGCTGCTTTCTCTTTCTCAACTGATCCAGGATTCTATACATACGACAATCAATGTGGACCTGCATTTGTAGACATCAGTACTTCAGGTACAGATCTTGCATTAACGGATGATTCAGAAGCTGGCGTAACTTTGCCTTGGCCTTGGAGTGTAAACGGAACAACTGTAAATACAATTACTGTTGGTAACAATGGTGGTGTATTATTCAATACACTTACAGGTTTTGTTGGATACACAGCTGCAGGTAATGGTTTCTTCCCTTTTGCACAAGATTTGAATACTGCAAATGTAGGTGGTGGTGTTTTCTACGAAAGTGTAGGTATCGCTCCTAACCGTCAGTTTATCATTATGTGGAAAGATCTTTCTCACTATACATTCCCTGTTGCGACAGATGGCGCAACATTTGAATTAATTGTTGAAGAAAGCGGTGATGTGTATTACATCTACAATGATGTGATGATGGGTAACCCAACATGGGATAATGGTGCTGATGCTGAAATCGCTGCGAACACTGCAAACGGAAACGTTGTTGTAAGCACGAACAATGCAACATACCTTGCATCAAACCAATGTGTACACTTGTACAATGAGTTATGTCCCAATCCAGTTGGTTTAACAACATTGGTATTTGCTGATGATGCAATCTTGGACTGGAACGCTGGTTTATATGGTGAAACAAACTGGACATTGATTTATGGTCCTGCTGGTTTTGATCCATTGACAAGTGGTACAACTCAAAATCTTGTTTCTTCTGATGCTTCTTTCGGAAGTACATTGACACAATTGACTTGTTATGACGTTTACATCTACTCTGACTGTCAAGCTGACAACCTTACAAGCCCAGGTTTGTTAGTGTCTTTCTGCACACTTCCTTACTGTTCTAATCCTTCTGGTATTGCTGGAACTACTGATGTAGATTCATTAGAAGTTACATGGAACTGGACTGAAAGTAGCCCTAGTTATCCTGTAACTGATTTTAATATCAGCTATGTAATGGGTACAAGTGGCGGTGCTTACGACGGTATCGAAAACCCAACTGGTAGTACAAATTTATATGACACTATTACAAATGTAAATTTATTAGCTGGTGGTGTTTACCAAGTATATGTGCAAGCTGTTTGTGGTGGTACAAATGATACTTCTTCTTACGCTGGTCCTATCACGCTTATCATGCCTTTGTCTAATGACACGGTTTGTGGCTCTGAAAACTTAGCGGTTGATGGTACAGTTTACACGTTCAATAACAACGGTGCTACTGTTTCGTTAAACGAAGCTCCAATTGCTCCGCCAGCTGATGGTGCGCAAGTAACTACTGGTTGGACAAACTCTACTTTAAACGGTACAACTTGGTTTACTTTCCAAGCTCCTGCTTCTGGTTCTGTGCGTATCAATAACACAGGTATCAACTACAATGGTCAAGCTGCTGTTTACGAAGTCGGTGATTGTGCTGATTTTGCAACATTCGCTTTAACGGCTGCAAATGATAATGAAATCGGTGGAACTAGTTTAGCTCCTAATTTCACAATCTGTGGATTAACTCCAGGTAGCACTTACTACTTCATGCATGATGGTTTTGATGCAACTACAGGTAACTACAGTATTGCTATCTCTCCAATTATTTTGGAAGCTGGTGTAGCTGATCCTGTGACTGACATCTGTACTGGTTCAAGTATTGACTTGTTTACCACTATTGGCGGTAACAACGTTGGTGGTACTTGGTCTTCTGCAATTCCTTCAGTTAATGCAAGTATCTCTGGTTCTGACTTCAACTCAAATGGTTTGGCTTATCAAGTATTCGATTTCCAATACCGTGTAGCAGATGGTTGTGCTTATGATTCTATTCTATCTCAAGTACACGTATTCCCTCCATCTGATGCAGGTGATGACGGTTCTATCACTGCTTGTCGTAACGAACCTATTGATTTGTTGTCTGGTTTAACTGGTACTGCTTTATTGAATGGTACATGGTATGACCCAAGCAACAATGCATTAGCTTCTTCATCTATCGTTACTTCTAACATCCCTGGTCAATTCAACTACGACTACATTGCTGGAAACGGCGTGTGTCCTGATGATACAGCGAATGTTGTTGTGAACGTTCTTGCTACTTGTAACTATTTAGAGTTAGCTGACGAATTGTTCTACGGTGTAACATTGTTCCCGAACCCTTCTGAAGGTACTGTATTCATTGCTTCTGATGCAAGTCAATCATTTGACTTTGTTGTAAC